>Ga0105099_10000126_pt1 | contig 48572 bp, 42 predicted proteins | sample PPLLak3cmMay2015_2_FD_79138 | JGI IMG/M metagenome (GOLD analysis project Ga0105099, IMG submission 79138) | Freshwater sediment microbial communities from Prairie Pothole Lake near Jamestown, North Dakota, USA - PPLs Lake P8 Core (1) Depth... | ecosystem: Environmental > Aquatic > Freshwater >... | reverse complement strand
GGATCAGGTTTGAGAGCAAGGCGCAAGCCGATGAAAAAGCGCAGCATACACGGTAGTATGTGAGCATTTTGAAGAGGCTTGCAACACAGCTATCAGACCTCAGTCGGGGTTTTGAAACGACTTCTAAACAATTATAACTTAACAAAACATCATATAGAGAGGAGTATATAAAATGCTTGAAAAAGGTTTTATTCTCCACCATCCGTTGGGAAAACTTACAGGGTGTGAATCTGAAGAAATAATGCCTGAAGGCAGTTTTGGAGCTGTAATGGCGCGTGCAGGTGTCGGGAAAACGGCTCTTCTTATCCAACTGGCGATACACAGCCTGCTTTGCAATAAAAACGTATTGCATATAAGCTTAAATGATCCTGTGAAAAAAGTCGGCCTGTGGTACAAGGAAGTTTTCCGCAACATCGCATTGCAATACAGTCTGGCAGATCAGGAACAAATATTCGAGGATATGCTCCCTCATAGATTTATAATGACATTCGAGGTTGAAGGATTCAGCGTGCCTAAACTTGAAGAAAGACTGACAGACCTGATGGAGCAGAATATTTTCAGACCCCATTTAATTTTTATAGATGGTCTTCCTTTTGATGAATCGCAAAGAGAGCCTCTATCCGACCTGAAGACATTCGTAGAAAATAATTCTCTGAAAGCATGGTTTACAGTCCGCATACATAGAGAGGATACCATGGGTCCCGGCGGACTGCCGGCGCAGATTAATGATGTAAATGATCTTTTCGATACTGTCATATCTATTCAGCCTGAAGGCAAAGAGATCAATCTGAAGGCTTTAAAAGGCGTGAGATCAGCTTCAAGTGTTAACGGACTTTTGCTTAATCCGACCACAATGCTTATCCAGGAGAACAACTGGATAAGGCATAGTTGACGATTGCTTTTTATATAAATTTACAAAAAAGCCTCCTGTAAATAATTTCAGGAGGCTTTTTTATCCGATAGGCCTCACTCCCGCCAATCTTTTTTACAATATATAGTGTTTTTATTTGACATATACCACCATATATTGTATAGATTTCCCGGCTTTATATCAGATTCTCAGCATATCCGGCATTTTATATAACAATTCATCTTAAAAAATACGTTATGTCTTATCTTGATAAAAATATTAACAGACGGGGGTTTCTGCGGGATAGTGCCGCCATGACGGCTGCATGCCTGCTTGGCTTTAATTCTTTTTCGAAAGCACTTGCACTCGAAGTAAGTAACAAAAAACAAACCGCAGGGATCGCAATCATAATCGACGACATCGGATACAGTATCTCCCGCGCAAGGCAATTCCTGGATCTCGGTGTTCCGATAACCTTTTCAATACTCCCCAGACTTACCAATTCGATAAACCTGTCATTGGAAATTAAAAAGAACGGTCACGAAATAATGCTGCATCAGCCTATGGAACCTTACAACTCTGCAATAGATCCTGGGCCTGGAGCTTTATACGCCGGAGACGGGAAAGAACGCATTATGAGGGTAATGGAAGAAAACATCTCTGAGATTCCTTTTGCATCAGGTATCAACAATCATATGGGATCGAAATTTACAGCATTGCCCGATAAAATGTATCATGCATTAGGTGCTGTTAAAGAGAGAAACATGTTTTTCGTTGACAGCCTTACCTCAAACCATTCAAAAGGTTTCGCAACGGCAAAATATCTTAAGATGGCTGCGGCACACAGGAATCTATTTTTGGACAATGTAGTGGAAGAATCGGCAATTCTTAATCAGCTTTTAAAGCTAAAAATTCATGCAATAAACCATGGGATGGCGGTCGGGATAGGACATCCATTTCCCGAAACCGCATCGGCAATAAAGACCTTTTGCGGAAGCCAGGCAGGCCAGAGCGTATCGCTTGTTCATATCTCGGAAGTAATCAAATCCTGACGACGGCTTTGTAAAAGCTCATTCTGCTGTGTTGCGCTACACCTTTCGTCATTGCAGCGTACTTCTATGTACGCTTCATTCCTCAAGATTCGCGCGCCTTGCATAATGAGCTTTTAACTTTGCCGTTAGAATTCTCGGTTTTTTGAGGCCATAAATCATGACGACGGCTTTTCGGTTTTTCAGACTTCGAAGTTCTATGTCCGATGTCCGGCTTTTTATATTCCAAGCTCCTTCATTTTCTCTGCGGTAGGCCCTCCTGTATTTATATCCCAGCCGACAGTTTTAAAAAATTCCCCGCGGATTTTTTCCATATCCACGGTAACACCCTTAAGCGGTCCTCCGGAAAGAGGTATTGCACCCAGAGCCCTGTCACTGAGCTTTTGATCGGCAGGCTTTATTCCTTCCCTCACATTAAAGGCTTTTCTGATATTCAGTATGCGTTCTCCGGTCTTCAAATATTCATCGGCGGAAAGATTCCAGCCTGTAACAGCATTCAGATATTCAACCAGAGGAAGAGAACTGGTTATAGCTCCAAACATGCACATACCGGTGCAGTTTACAAGCTGCATGTAAAAACTGCCGGCAGCATAGCCCCTCACTTTTTTTGAACTCCTGCCTTCCGCGCTCTTTATCATACGGCGCGCTTCGGGGAATTTCTTCTTTACTCCAAAAAGGCCGGCATAAAGATAACACGAAATTGTATGGCGGCCTGGTGTCGGCTCACATTCATATGCAATTGCAAACCCTGGGTCCAGCCTCGAATCGTGCATCGGAAGCTCCTGGCCCCCCGCATGCATTGCAAATCGTTCCGAGCCTTTTCCGATTTTCCCTGCTGCTTTTTTTACTCCATCAGCAAGAATATCGCCAAATCCTTCTCTCTTTATCATCATCTCCGTAAGTTTTATTATCTCTTCCGTCTTTCCCCAACCCAGTTTCAGACCACCCGTCGTCTTTTCATCTATTATCCCGTTTTCAAAGCACTCGATTGCAAAAGCTATCGTTCCTCCTGTTGAAATCGTATCAATACCGGCTCTGTTGCACATCTCATTCAGTTCGATAATCGCATCAAGGTCGTCATTTAAAAGAAGACCACCGAAAGCGCCGAGTGTTTCATATTCAGGCTTATGGCTGCTTTTACCCTTAAAACGCCCTCTTTCCACATCAATAATTCCGCCGCAACCAAGAGGACAGGATTGACAGGCATATTTGCGCTTCTGGTATTTTACCACGTTTTTATCCGAGTTTTTCTCGGCTTTTTCAATGGCATAATCTGTGTAGCCTACACCGCTCCAGTTTTTGATAGGCATATCGCCGGTCATGGCCGAATAAACAGTAAGACCGGAAGTCCCGTATTTCTTATAAATCTCCCTGACAAGAGAAGGAGTGGCAGGAACGGATATGCCGGTTCTGGCAATGATCAGGCTGAATAAATTCATAAACCGCAAGGTCAGCCTGTCGGCTATGTTTGATTTCTTATAGTCTTTGATAAATTTTTTATTAATTTCCTTTAACGTTTCCGCATCAGCTACAGGAATTTTTTTCTTTCCTCTTACTGCAAACGCCTTCAGATTTTTACTCCCCATCACTGCGCCAAGACCCGACCTTGCGGCAACACGACCACTGTCTGTTGAAATTCCGGAAATAAGGGATATTTTCTCCCCGCTCTCTCCAATCGAAGCTATCTGGACCTTATCATCATTCAGTTCCTTTTTTATAAGACCTTCAGTCTCTGTAATATCTTTTCCCCAAAGTAAAGAGGCGTCTTTAATTTCAATTCCATTATCCGATATGAATACCCAGACCGGCTTTTCAGATCTTCCGGTGAAAAAAACCGCGTCATATCCGGTTTTTTTCAGCTCCTGCGAAAAAAATCCGCCGGCATTTGCATCCCCCCAGCCTCCGGTAAGAGGGGACTTTCCGACAACCATGAACCGGCCCGAAAAAAATGCGCCTGAGCCGGTAAGCAATCCGGAACAAAAGCCAAGATGACTTTCGGGTGAAAGCGGCGCTGTTCCGGGTTTTTGTCTTTCCATGATAACTGCTGCCCCAAGGCCGTACCCGGCAAGATATTTTTTGTAAAACGCATCTCCCGGCTCAACAGTGTCTATCAGCCCGCTTCCAAGGTCCACGACACAATACTTTCCTGTATATCCTCCGGCCATAACTACCTCTTATATATAAGTTTGTTATAATACCCTTTATTGAGCATCCATTATTCCTCTTGTAAAGATGTCCTAACTGGCGGTTGCAGTATAATTAGATTTATAGGAAATATACTCTAATGTGTCAAGAATTGATTGAAATCGTTAATAAAATATCTCGCCACATAGATCAATAAGAGCACATTTTAGTTTGACAGTTTCTATATATCATTGTATTTAAAAGGCATTGGTTTACCTTTTATAAACAGGAAAGATGCGATGACGCTGAAAGCAAAATCTATTATTTTTCTGGCGGCTTTTTTCCTCATATTCTATTTGTCAACTTCGGCCTGTCTTGCTGAAAACATACGAAAACCAGCTTATGCCGGTTCTTTTTATCCTTCCGACAAAGCCCAAATCGAGCAAACGATAGGAATCCTTACATCCAAAGCAAAAGAGACGCCTTTTACTGCTCCTTCCGGCAAATCACTGAAGGCTCTTATCCTGCCGCATGCAGGTTATATTTATTCAGGCCTGACGGCAGCACATGCTTCTATGGTTCTTTCCGAAAAACAATTTTCAAAAGTAATTTTAATGGGACCCGATCACAGGGTAGGTTTTTCGGGCTGCGCAATATCCGATTCAGACATATATGAAACACCGCTCGGCCCGGTCAGGCTTCATAAGGATGCCGAAAAACTTCGACTCAAGAAAGAACTATTCCATTTGATACCTGTTTCGGATAAAAATGAACACTCACTTGAAGTCGTTCTTCCCTTCCTGCAAACTTATCTTAATAAATTCGAGATTGTACCAATTGTTGTCGGATCAGCTGATTACAACAAAATCGCAGGCGCAATAGACCCGATACTCGATGACAATACATTTCTTGTGGCAAGCTCGGATCTTTCACACTATCTCCCGTATAAAGAGGCCGTCGGGAGGGATAGAGAAACAATTAGCATGATACTTAACCTCGAAAAAGAGAAGCTGCTTAAGCGTGATAACAGCGCATGCGGTAAAATACCTGTTCTTACAATCTTGAGCCTTGCCGGTAAATATAGATGGAAACCGGTTCTCATTCACTATTCAAACAGCGGAGACACGGCAGGAGAACGCTCAAGGGTTGTAGGATATGCATCAATTGCCTTTTATGGAGAGCCTACTATGGAAAATGAAAATTTATCAAACAGGCTGAACGATAAACAGGGACAAATCCTTCTTAAGCTTGCGAGAAAAACCATATCGGATGAACTCGGAATAAAATCAAGACAGGAGCAAATTATATCCGCATCAGAAATTGCTGAAAAGGATTTGCAGAGGAAGAGCGGCACATTCGTAACCCTTAAAATCCGTAACCAGCTCAGAGGCTGCATCGGAAATCTTGCTGCAAACGAAACGATTCCTGAAGGAATTAAACGAAACGCCATAAACGCGGCATTCAATGATTTCCGCTTCTCACCTCTAACAGCAAAAGAATTCGACAAGGTCGAGATAGAAATCAGCATATTGAGCGAGCCGCAACCGCTTGCATACAAGAACGGAGAAGATCTTATCAATAAACTTCGCCCGGGTATAGACGGAGTGATAATACGGAAAGGTCATGCAAGCGCAACTTTTTTACCTCAGGTTTGGGAACAACTGAAACGTCCTGAAGATTTTCTTTCACATCTTTGCACAAAGGCAGGCCTGCCCTCCGATTCATGGAAAAACTCTAAGCTGGAAGTTCTGACATACAATGTTCAGTATTTTGAAGAGGAAAAATGAGAACCCGGTATTACTGGTTGTCATAGCAACAGGCATCTCCTCTGTTGTTACCCAGTTATTGACTATACGCGAATTTCTGGCGCAATTCCAGGGCAATGAATTTGTAATTGCCATGATATTGTTTTCATGGCTTATACTTGGAGGTATCGGAACTGTATTTTCACGTTTTTTTTGCGTGAAAAAAAATTCGTCGGTCAATCTGTTAGGCATCCTTTCCCTTGTTCTGTCGGCTCTTCCGGCTGTTCAGATTCTTCTGATAAGAGAACTCAGAGATACCCTATTTATTCACGGAAGCTCTGTGGGGTTTTATCAGACATTTACCTTTATTTTTCTATCAACAGCACCGTATGCTCTTCTAATAGGTTTTGTTCTGCCGTACAGTCTTTTTGTGCTCAGGATTTCAAAACCTGAATATCCCGGATCATACATATACATAACCGACAGCCTCGGGGATGTCACAGGAGGTGCGCTCTTCTCCTTTTTCCTTGTTTATTTTTTTTCACCCCTTCAATCCGTCTTTATCTCGAACATATTTCTCATTGCAGCAACATATTCGCTTTTCAAACATTCGGGCATACGTAACTCTTTGGCAATCGCGTTGACAGGGATTGCCTTTATTATCCTTGTTTCAGGCATTCTGTTTGAACAAAAATTCCTTATTCCGCCAGAAGGCGAACTTGCCTATTACAAAGAATCAAAGTACGGGCGCATCGAAGTCCATCGGGACAGGGAGCAGTATACTTTGATAGGGGACGGTATCCCCCTGTTCAGCAATCAGAATGCTTCGAACGCTGAAGAGACCATACATTATCCCCTTTCCCAGATTTCAAGCCCTAAACGAATTCTTATTATATCAGCTGAAGGCGGAATAATGGAAGAACTGGATAAATACCGTCCGGAAGCAGTCGATTATATTGAACTGGATCCGGAGGTATCGGAAGCACTCTTCCGTTTTGGCATGATCAAAAAGATCCCCGGCCTTAATGTAATAAATCTGGACGGACGGACACATCTTGCAAATACGGATAAAGCCTACGACGCAATCATTCTGAATCTGCCCGAACCAGAAACTTACCAGATCAACAGGTTTTATACAGACGGTTTCTATGAAATCGTAAAAAAGCGCCTCTCTTCCGGAGGCATTTTAAGTTTCTCAATGGAGGGATATGATAATTATCTGGCAGAGCCGCAACGTCAGAAAATATCTTCAGCTTATAATACCTTGTCAAAACATTTTAGTAATATCCTCCTGCTTCCCGGGCAAAAGATCTATTTTCTTGCTTCAGAGCTTCCGATCAGTTCAGATATCCCCGGTTCCCTTGACAAAAAAGGAATAAAAACGGATTACATCAGCGGCTACTACTACGGTAATCTTACACAAGAGAGGATCAGTCGTTTAAGCGGACTCATCGACAAATCTGCTCCCATAAATACCGATATCCACCCGCAACTCATGCGTATTATGTTTTCACAATGGTTTGCAAAGTTTTCAACATCTCCTCTAGCCTTTATCTTTATTATATCGGTACTGTGCATTATATACCTGATAAGGATAACAAGAGAAGAGTTTGTGCTTTTTTCAACCGGTTGCATGGCTATGGGGACCGAAATTCTTGTCATATTCGCTTTTCAGATATTTTTCGGATATATCTATATTAAAATTGGACTGATAATTACTGTTTTTCTTGCCGGGCTCCTGCCGGGAGCATGGATAGGAAACAGGTTTGAAAATATACGCGGGAATGATACAAGGATCTCTATTGCAATAACAGATAGCATCCTTATATTTCTGACAGGTCTTTTGATTCTGGCCTTCGTAAACGGAGAAGGCAGGATTCCCCTGCCGGTTTTTCTTGCATATGGTTTTATTATATCTATGACGTGCGGATATCAGTTTCCGGCAGCCTTAAAACTTACTGGAGACAATAACCCGTCTGTCACAAGACTCTTTTCAGCCGATCTTATAGGAGCGGCTGCAGGAACTCTTCTTATCAGCGTAGCGGTCATTCCATATTTCGGCATTATCTGGGCCGCAACGGGTCTGATAGGCTTAAAATTCATCAGCCTTATGATAACGGTGAAGAAAAATGCATAAGATAAACAGAAGGCAATTTCTATATAGTACGGCATTAATGCTCTCGGCGCCGGATTCATCCCTTGCTCTCTGGTCATCTGATGAAAAAAATGGAATCAGGCCGGGTCCGGATAATATCAGGGGAAAGATATTTAAAGGAGATGCTCCGGATAAGCCTTGGAAATGGTCAAAAGAAGGATTTCTCTATAAAAAGCTTGCCAACAGGAATGTAATATGCGGCATATGCCCCCACAGGTGTCAGTTGTCTCCGGGAGACAGAAGCGTCTGCCGGTCAAAAGTCAACATAGACGGAACACTATACAGCCTTTCTTACGGGAATCCATGCACCGTAAATATCGATCCGATAGAAAAAAAACCTCTTTTTCATTTCAAACCTCAGACTAAATCCTTTTCACTCGCTGCGGCAGGATGCAATTTCCGCTGTCTCAATTGCCAGAACTGGGAGATATCCCAGGCCAAACCAGGTGAAGTCCGCCACAGCGAGCTTTTCCCTGAAGATGTTGTCAGACAAGCATTGAGAAGCGGTTCAGAATCAATTGCGTGCACTTACTCTGAACCGATTTCCTATTTTGAATACATGATAGATATCGCCCGTTTCGCAAAAGAAAAAAATCTTTCAAATCTCTGGATATCGAATGGTTACATAAATAAAGAGCCACTTCTTGAACTATGCAGATATATGGACGGCGCGAATGTTAATATCAAGTCCTTCAGTGACGATATCTACAGAAAGCTCAATGGCGGAAGGCTTGAGCCTGTTTTGAATACATTCAGGATTTTATACGACAGAGGTATCCATTTTGAGATGACCAATCTTGTCGTACCAGGCTACGTAGATGATCCTGAAATGGTTAAACGCATGTGTGAATGGATTCTTGCCGATCTCGGCCCGGATCATCCCCTTCATTTTCTGCGGTTCTTTCCGCAGTACAAGCTTGACAGGCTTCCGCCAACTCCCGTATCAACTCTTGAATATTTCCGGAGTATCGCAATGAAGGAAGGAATACGCTATGTCTATGTGGGTAACGTTCCTAACCACGAAGGGACAAATACATATTGTCATAACTGCAAAAAACTTCTGATACAGAGAAAAGGGTATTCCGTTCCGGTATATAACCTCTCAGGAAACAAATGCAAATTCTGCAATACGTTAATACCCGGCGTATGGGAAAATAGAGGCTGAGGATTCTTTATGTCTGAAATCAGAAGAAAAGCCGCCGAAGGTTTGAAAAAAGGCGACACATTCACCGTCAGGCGAAGATTCACAAAAAAAGATACCGAATATTTTGGAAATATTACAAAGGATTATAATCCTGTACATTATGACAGGCGGTTCGCGGAAGCAAAGAAATTAAACGGACTCATCTGCCACGGACTTCTTGTCGCAAGCCTGATCACTGAAATCGGGGGACAGGTGGGATGGCTGGCATCAGGAATGGACTTTCGCTTCAAAAAACCAGTATATTTCGGAGACACCATAACCTGCACTTTCACCATAACCGAAATTAATGAAAAGGGGCAAGCAAAAGGAGATGCTGTCTACCGTAATCAGGACGGGGTAATAGTTCTCGAATCTGTTTTGACAGGCATTGTCCCGGGTTCAAAAGAAAAGCAGGTGTTAAAAATCATTATGGAAGAAAAAGACGCAAATGGTACAATCATCTGAAATTGTTCCTTCTGATATCCACACAGATCATCTTATCAAATCATTTTTCATTCTTTCGAACTCCTCTTTTGAAATCTCCCCTCTTGCATAACGCTTATTTAAAATTTCAACCGCACTTCCGGTGTAAGGGCCTTCATAATTTCTCGGCTTTCTTGACCGGAATAATACAAAAATAACAACTCCTACCAAGATGATGATTATCCATACTCTCACCATATATAACCGCCCTCTTCAAATACTCCCGTTTTTTTATTTTTCCTCACATTGTCCCAGTTAAAATACTTCCCGTTCATGGCTATATAAATTCCGTTCGGAAGAGTCTGGACAAAAGCGAGGGCGCTTCCCAGATTAAACAACCCGTCCGAACTTCCGAATTTATAGGGTATCATAGCTCCGGTCAGAACGATTGTTTTGTCCCTGACGGAACCTGCAATGACTCCTGCGGTCTCAACCATCGTATCGGTTCCGTGTGTTATAACAATCTTATCTTCAATTGCCCTGATGCAGTTTTCAAGGATGATTTTTCTGTCTGAATCCGACATATCAAGGCTGTCTATCATCATCAGGGTTGTTATATCAAACTCCAGCCTGCACCGTCCCAGTTTCAGCATTTCATGAAGATGTGTTTCCTTGAAAAACAGCGCTCCGTTAAGTTCATTATATTCCTTATCGAAGGTCCCGCCTGTTACAAAGATTTTAATAGTCATGATCTTCCGCTCCCCGGGCCAGCTTCGTTCACTGCTGATATTCTTATCCCTTGCGCCTTTTAAGCTCCAGCGCGGCCTTTAATCCTTTTTCGCGGATCACCTTGAATTTAAGGCCTGTCTCGGTAAGTCTGAAGAAACGTTTTCCATATTTCCGCAACAATCTTTTGTCGATCTCGAATCCGAGTCCCGGTCTTTTAAACGGCTGAAGCATCCCATTTTTATCCGGAATAACGGGCTCAATGATTCCTTCCCTGAATTCCGGTATCCAGGAAGGCTTTTCCAACGGATACTCAAGTGGAAGAATGTTACCCCGGTCGGCCAACACCATATTCCAGTTTACATAAAACCCTATGCCATTGGTCCATGTATGGGGAGTAAAAAGGCGGTTTTGTTTTTTACACATTTCAATGACTTTCATGACCTGGGCAATACCGCCTGCAAAAGTTGCATCAGGCTGGTAGATATGAAAACAGTCTTTTTCGAACATTATCTTGATTTCATCCCAGCCGTAGTTGATCTCTGCGCCTGAAATTTTAACCTTTGATACTCTTTTCAAGGCTGCGTTGCCATCGAAATCCCTTGAATCAAGCGGCTCTTCAAGCCAGTCAATATTATTATCATGACATGCTGCAGCGAATGCTTCAGCGCGGGCAAGATCCCAGGCAGGAATCCTGTCAACTATTGAAACGAGCCATCCCTGGTTTGCATCGACTCCGAGAACGAACTTGTCACCAACTCCTTTTCTTACAGTTTCAATGTGCCTTATATCATCCTTCAGGTGAACATTTTTAACTCTCAGCTTGGCAGTTTTAAAACCGTGCTCTCTCATTCCTAGAAGTTCATCAATTCTCTTTACCGGATCATGCATCTCTCCTGTCGAAAGATAAACTTCTATCGGGCGGGCATTCCCTCCGAGCAGCTCATAAACAGGCTTTCCTTCTTTCTTGCCGATTATATCCCAGCAGGCAGGCTCTATCCAGAAGTTCCGCCATCCGAGGAATCCGGCCTGTTTCAGGAGTCCCTGCATCCTGTCGATATCAGTCGGATCAGCGCCTATGAGATAACCGCCAAGAAGATCTCCCAGGCCTTCTCTTTCCCGTCCCATTGCCGAACCTGCCGAATAACCTTCAATTCCCTCGTCGGTTATGATTTTAATCAATGTAAATCTGTTATGAGTCTGGGGATATCCAGGAATCCACGAAGGCCAGAAAGTCACTTTGAGAGGCACTGAAACATGATACAGTTCAATGGCTTTTATCTTCATAATATTCCTCCCTGATCAATATTATTCATTCACTTGAGCATTGCACCGGGCCGCGATCCCAGACCGAACCACCCCATTTTATCAGTTTATTGACAATAAATTCGACTATGATCTGATGGGTTTCGCTGCCATTCTCTTTTACTTCAAGAGGCTTTCCGAATTCAACGAAAATTATTTTGCCGGGGTCCACCGGGCCCATGTCTTTGACAATCCTCCCGTTTCCCTGAAAATCGGTTTTTAAAGCAATAGGAACAACAGGAACACCCGCCTTTCGCGCAAGCTTTACACCTAATGAATTGAAAGAAGCCGGATTGAAAACGGCGTTCCTTGTGGCCTGGGGAAAGATTACTACAGAATAACCGTTTTTTATGTATTCTGCTCCCTCTGAAAGGACTTTAACAAAATCTTCCCTCGGATTCTTTCTGGATACTGTTATTGGTTTTATGGCTTTCATGATTGATCCTAAAACCGGATAATCAAGAAGTTCTTCTTTTGCCACAAACGTCAACCTGCCAAACGCAAGGAGAATGGAAGGTATGATAAAGGTATCGATCATGCTCATATGATTTGAAATATATACGACAGGTCCATTCTTCCCGGAAATATGAGTAAGGCCTGAAAAATTAAGCTTTCCTCCGGAAGATTCAATAATTTTAACTATCTCAAAAGCTGACCGCCTCCATCTCTCCTGGTCATATTTCCCGGTACGGGCCATCAGGCTGTCTCTCAGAATATGATCAGCAAGCATGACATAATAGATAAAAGTAGGCCATCCGGGCAGAGCTTCAGCCAATAGCGACTTTTTCTGAGGACTTATATAACAGTTTCCTGATTTAATTATCTGTTCATATTTTTCTAAATTCATCCGAAAATAAATCCCGCCTTATCCTGTCCGTCCTGCCCGGTCTTTGTTGGTCATACGGGGCCTAATATCTGCGTTAACTACTCAGGTCGTTTAGTCTGAAGGCTATCAGGGTTTTTCATAATAACCGGTTCATAAACCGACGTGATGATCATCTGCTTTGATCTATTTCAAACCATTCCACTACAGCCTAAACGTCTACAGTCTATCCACCCGAACAGTTAATATCAGGGATGATATTTTTTCAGAACAAGAGCGGCATTGGTGCCCCCGAAACCAAAAGAGTTGGTCATCGCTGTTTCCAGCTCTGCCTTGCGGGCCATGTTGGGAACATAATCAAGATCACACTCCGGATCAGGATTATTGAGATTTATGGTAGGTGGAATTATGCCGTCATGAATTGCAAGAGCAGTAAAAACGGTCTCGATACCCCCCGCTCCGCCCAGAAGGTGACCGGTCATCGATTTTGTCGAGCTGACAGGTATTGTATGAGCTTTATCTCCAAAAACGGATTTAATTGCTCTTGTTTCATACAAATCATTAAGCTGGGTTGATGTGCCATGCGCATTTATATAATCAACTCTCCCCGATGTTATTCCGGCATCTATAAGCGCCGATTTCATGCATCTTGCCGCGCCTTCTCCATCCGGGGGAGGCGATGTCATATGGTACCCGTCCCCCGTCATTCCAAACCCGCACACCTCCGCATAAATATTAGCTCCTCTTTCAAGCGCTCCTGAGAGTGCTTCAAGGATAAGGATGCCACTTCCCTCTCCTACAACAAAACCGTCACGCTCCCTGTCAAAAGGACGTGACGCCTTTTGAGGCTCGTCATTGCGGGTCGAAAGAGCTTTCATAGCGCTGAAACCGGCTATACAGGTTGATGTTATGACAGCTTCAACACCACCTGTTATCATAGCATCAGCGTCTCCGTTTTTAATCGCTCTGAATGATTCTCCGACAGCGTGTGTGCCAGCCGCACAGGCTGTCGCAATCGATGCATTGGGGCCCTTTGCACCGAAGAGAATTGAAATCATCCCCGGAGCCATGTTCCCAATCATAAGAGGAATAAAAAATGGGCTGACCCGACCGGGGCCTTTTCGATTGATATCAAGAATTGTTTTTTCCATCAATCCCAGACCGCCTAATCCGCATCCGGTCATAACGCCAACCCTGTCATAATTTGTTGTATCAATTACAATTCCGGAATCTTCAATAGCCATGCGGGCAGCAGCAACTGAATAGGCAATAAAAAGTTCTGAGCGTAGCGCTTCTTTTTTTGACATGAAATCTTCCGGCCTGAACCCTCTGACTTCACCCGCAATTTTTGTATTAAACCCTGTGGTATCAAACCTCGTTATCTCGGTAATTCCCGACACTCCGGCGCATAAGGCCGACCAAGTCTCTTTAACGCCTATTCCAAGAGGCGTAACCAGCCCAACTCCCGTTATAACAACGCGCCTGCTCAAAGATTCCTCCTTTTTATAAATACCTTAGATATCATACTTTGTTAATGAGCATTTATGTAATCTATTACATCTTTGACAGTAACAAGCTTTTCGGCATCATCATCCGATATATCAATTTCAAACTCTTCTTCCATTGTCATTATCAGTTCAACAAGATCAAGAGAATCAGCGCCGAGATCATCAATAAATGAAGCTTCGGGAATGACTTTTTCAATATCAACACCCAATTTTTCAGCAATAATTTTTTTGACTTTATTTTCAACAGACATCTGTTCAATCTCCTTTCAATTTCCATATGTTAAAATATCTAATGCTTTAAAGTATTCATAAGCTATTTAGTTAAAAGCTTAATATTATTATTAATACAGTTTATAAAATACTCATATAACTTGGCCGTTCCTAGTAATTTAATTAAGATTTAATGTCAAGTTATATTATTATTATTATCTGATAATAAAATGGTATGATGTTTGAAATTATCCGACAGGTAATATTGGCATATCAGATTGATTTATATAGATATTATATTGTTGATAAATAATATGCTAATTACTAATCAAGGACAAGCGCTCAAAGAGTAAAATATTGATGGTCTCGTAAAAAGGCTGATTTTTACAACAAAGTTTATGAAGAACACAAAGGAGTAAAAAAGCACATAATATTTTCTTTTGCGTTGTGTTCTTCACGGTTCAATAAAAAATAACACACTTGTACGACTTTTCAGGAAGGTATCTGCTTTAATGCTTCCTCAAATTTTCTGTTTATTTCTTCTGTTTTAACAGCGGCCTCCTCAAGAAGAATAAATATATTCCCCATATCTTTATCTTTTGCTTTTCTGGCCCAATCCCGGTATGTTTCAGCATGGTCTTTGTTATGCTTAATCCAGTGCACCAGCAGTTTTGGTATTTTCTGATCAAAAGATAGCGTTGAATCCGTTTCGTGGTCGTGATGATTGTGATGATGGGTCATTTATCTGCCTCCTTCCACAAATTGAATGTGTATTATAAAACTATTATAATTACTTTGTACAATAGTCAACTATGATGGCTTTGTAAAAAGGTTAAATTTTACAATGAAGTCCACAAAAAGCACAAAGATAGAAATTGAACCGAAACAGCGAGCGCATTCCTCGTTGCTTGCAGCGGAGTTAGCGAGCGAATTAAAACATAGACACTATTCCCTACGGTCGAAGATTCCCCTTAGCTTGCTGCGGTGAGCTTCAATATATAATGTTTTGAGATTTTTTTAATTATGAAACATTTTGTAATTTCCGATAAAAATAATCGTCTTTTCAGCTTCCGGAAAATATGCATCATTATATTTGCAGCTTTTATATCAGGTATTATTGCAGGAACTTTTATTGCATTAACAAGGGATCTTCCCCAGATACGCTCGCTTGAGTCTTTCAGGCCGGCAGGAGTGACACGGATATATTCCGCCGATGGGATATTGCTTTCGGAGCTTTACCTGGAAAAAAGAGAACCTGTACAGCTTAAAACGATACCATATTATCTCAAAGCAGCGCTTGTTGCAACGGAAGACAGAACCTTTTATAGGCACAGCGGGGTGGATATAAAAGGAATTCTTCGTGCAATAATAAAAGATATAATTGCGGGGGAATATGCCGAAGGCGCAAGCACCATAACACAGCAGGTTGCAAAAACTTTTTTTCTTACCCCGAAAAAAAGTTTGCTGCGGAAAATCAAGGAAGCTATCCTTTCATTTCAGCTTGAACGCCGCTATACCAAAGATGAAATAATGGAACTGTATGTCAACCAGATATACTTCGGAAGCGGCGCTTACGGTGTTGAATCGGCTTCGAAATTGTATTTCGGAAAATCAGCAAAGTACCTGAGTCTTACCGAATGCGCCATGATAGCCGGTTTGCCCAAATCACCTTCCCGTTTTTCTCCTCTCATAAATTTGAATGCGGCTCAAAAAAGACGAAATATCGTACTAAAGCAGATGCTGGCAACGGGAATAATCTCCGAAACCGAATATAATACTTCGGCAGGTAATCCCGTTATACTTTTTAATCATGAGCAAAGCAGGGTCATAGCACCTTATTTTACCGAATATGTAAAAAACTATCTCGAAGAAGTAATTGGCGCATCAAGATTGTACAGAGGTGGGCTTACCGTTCATACCACTCTTTTGTCAAATCTGCAGGATGCTGCCGAAGAGTCATCGGCAAACGGAATCGCTGCAATAGCAAAAAGAATGAAAAAACGCGGCATGTCAAATCCGGATCCTCAGTGCGCTCTTATCGCAATTGATATAAAGACCGGTGGAATCGTTGCCATGACAGGAGGCAATGATTTTTATAAAAGCCCCTTTAACAGGGCTACAATGGCTTTAAGACAGCCCGGGTCGGCATTCAAACCTTTTATTTATGCCCTTGCAGTTGAACGCGGGTTTACCCAGCATTCATTGCTTCTGGATGCCCCGGTTGCCTTTAAAGGCGGGAAAAGCGGCAAAGACTGGATACCTCATAATTATTCAGGCGGGTATGAAGGAGAAATAACATTAAGAAGGGCTCTTGCCATTTCAGAGAATATTCCTGCCATAAGGCTTGCGGAAATTCTCGGCCCTTCTTCAGTAGCTCAATTTGCCCACAAACTCGGGATAGTAACTCCTCTTGCCCCCGACCTTTCTCTTGCTCTCGGCACATCCGGTATGACATTGGTAGAACTCTCATCAGCTTACGCTGTATTTCCAAACATGGGAAAATATATCAAACCCTTCTGCGTTACCGAAGTCGAAGATCACAGAGGCAATATCATATGGCGGACAAAACCCCAAAAAAGGATTGCAATGTCTGAAGAAGGGGCCGCAATAATGACAAACATGCTGGAAGCTGTAATAAACGAAGGCACAGGAGCTGCTGCACGTGTCCTAAACCGGTCTGTTGCAGGCAAAACAGGAACAACCAATGATCACAAGGACGCACTTTTTATCGGCTTCTCACCGTCGGTGCTGGCAGGAGTATGGGTTGGCCGTGATATTCCGGCTTCTCTTGGTAAAGGAGAAACAGGTGCAAAAACAGCCCTCCCGGTATGGATCGATTTTATGTCAAAAGCCCTTTCAAGCAAACAGGATGAGGTCTTTAAAGTGCCTGACGGGGTAGTCCTTGTAAAGATAGATCCTGCAACAAGCCATCCGGCAGCATCCGAATCACAGGTTGTTACAACTGCTCTTTACAGAAAAGGAACGGAACCGGAATGAAATCCGACGGAATATTGACTTTTGAGCGGTGTTAAAATATTGTTATAAAAATAAATAGGCAATTGCAAAACTCAATACAATGTGTCACCCACACGAAAGCTGGAGCCCGAAGTTTTTGAAAAGACTATATAGCGCTGGTGCTTCACTACGTGCTCAGCTTCCGCGGAAATGACGATCCTGGACTTTTGCAATTGGTTCTGCTCTTTGGGATAAAATAACGAAACGGATAATATTTATGCCTCTTTTTCAAAACAAATTAAAGTTTAACCCTGTCATTATCTCAATTATCGCTGTATTTATTGTAACTCTCTCATATTTATACGGCATTTCTTTTCTGGATTTGATGGAATTGAAAACCATTGATTTGAGATTCAAATCAAGAGGGAATGTACCAACTACCTCGGATGTCGTTCTTGCCGTAATAGACGAAAAAAGCATCGCAAAGGAAGGCAAATGGATCTGGCCGAGATCAAAAATGGCAGAGCTTGTCAACAGGCTTTCAAATGCCGGAGCCAAAGTAATCGCTTTCGATATTGGATTTCTTGAAGCAGATGAAAAGAGCACTGTCAGGGCGATAGAAGACATCCAGAAAAAGATGGGAGATTTAAACCAGTCAAATCCCTCACTGATAAAATATCTTGAGGATCTCAAATTCCATACGGACAATGACAGGCTTCTTGCAAATGCAATACGCAACTCAAAAGCAAAAGTGATACTAGGTTATTTTTTCCAGACCGATGAGGCATCGGTCGGGCATATCAATGAAAATGAAATCCGCATGCACCAGAAAAATGTTCAGGGCTCGGAATACAAATCTATTTCTTATTCCTCCGAACAGGCCAGAAGCGCCCCGCTAATAGAAACTTTCTCTCCGCAGTCAAATATTAATGTCATTTCTGAAACAACAGGCTATTCGGGTTATTTCAACATGTTTCCTGATGAAGATGGAGTAGTCCGATGGCTTCCCGCCGTTCTGAAATGCAGGGATTCTCTGTATGCTCCGTTATCCGTTGTCGCTATCAGCTCTTTTTTTGACAGCCAGCCTTCTGTTCAATTGTATGAATATGGCGTCGGTGAAATAAAAATCGGGGATATCTCGATTCCAACCGATGAGCTCGGAAGGATACTAATCAACTACAGGGGAACTGGAAAATCTTTTCCTCATATTCCGGTAACCGACATTCTGAAAGGAGAAGCTGATACAAATCTTATAAAGGATAAGATTGTCCTTATAGGAGCAACCGCCGTAGGAGTATATGACCTCAGGGTAACCCCGTTTTCAAATGTGTTCCCCGGTCTTGAAATTCATGCAAATGTTATAGACAGCATTCTCGGCAAAGACTTTATGCACCATCCGAGCTGGGCCAATCTTTTCGACATATTTGCAATAATCATTGCCGGGTTGTTTCTTGGAATAATAATACCAAGAACCAGTGTCATGGCAGGCACTTTTGCATCGATATTTTTATTTTTCGGATATATTCTTCTGTGCCAGTTCCTTTTTTCCGGAAAGGGGTGGATATTGAACCTGGTTTATCCTCTTTCGGTCATGATAATAGTCTATGTAAGCATTACACTTTACAGATATATTGCAGAATCCAAACAGAAAAAATTTATAAGAGACGCATTCTCGACATACCTCGCTCCTTCCGTTGTAAAACAGCTCATAGATTCACCTGAGAAGCTCAATCTTGGCGGACAGGAACGCAATATTACCGCTTTCTTTTCAGATGTCCAAGGCTTTACAGGCATTTCCGAAACACTCTCCCCTAAAGAGCTGGTTGAATTATTGAACGAGTTCCTTACTGAAATGACCGATATCATCCTCGAATATGAGGGAACGGTGGATAAATTTGAAGGAGATGCAATAATTGCTTTTTTCGGAGCGCCGAATGACTTACCTAATCATTCGGAAGTTGCCTGCAAAGCATGTATAAAAATGCAGAAAAGACTTGTGACTCTCAGGTCAAAATGGAAACAGGAAAAGAAGCCGGGACTTAAGATGCGCATAGGACTTTGCAGCGGTAACGCAGTGGTGGGAAACATGGGATCAAAAAATCGGATGGATTATACGATGATGGGAGATACGGTCAATATTGCCGCAAGGCTTGAAGGAGTCAACAAGATTTACGGCATTTATACAATGATAAGCGATACGACATTTGCTGCAGCAGGAAACGGCATTGTAACACGCGAAATAGACTCGGTGAACGTGGTCGGCAGAAATGAGCCTGTCACAATATACGAACTCGTGGGGATTACTGAAGATGTTGATGATGTTATGCGCAGGACTTTTGACAGTTACGCAAAAGGACTTGCGGCATACAGAAAGAGCAACTGGGATTTTGCTATAAAACAATTCATATCGGCTCTCGACATAACTATAAACGACGGGCCGAGCAAGACAATGCTGGCCCGCTGCAATGAATATAAACTAAATCCGCCTGAAAAAGACTGGAAAGGGGCATATACAATCAAAACAAAATAGGCCCTGTCTTATTTTTACGTTATCATATTACCTTGTTCCATGGAATATGCCGGTTGCGTATTGAGGAACTGCACCTTCATCTTCTTTAACTCCCCAGACTCCTCCCATCGCTTCGGCACTGGGCCCATATACTGATCCATATCCTTCTCCTAATTTGACGGGTGCGCTATTGATCGTCGTCGCCGTGCCATGCCCGACATCTAAAGTGAATTGAGAAGAACCGCCGCCGTCAAATGAACCAGTCGCATTAGACATTGTAACGTTATTTCCTCCTCCTGAAACAGTCAGATCAAAGTCTGTAATCTGTCCAGATGTAAGTCCAAAATTTACAGTGGCATTAAAAGAACCTGTCATGTTAATGCCACCACCTGGAAGGCCGTCATTTGCAGTCCAATAGGTCCCCTCGGCTCCTCCTGAATATGTCCACACTTGATTCAAGGCTGATATGTCAGGGGTATTATCCCCTGCAATGTAGTACCCTCTGTTATTTATCCAGTTATCATATTCATCATTATCGGGCATAGCAGTATAGGTAGCAGTAGTCTGCGCCCAGTATCCCCATTCCATATAGTCATTGTGATTAAGTTCTGTACGACTGACAGGATAGGGGCCTGTTATACCACCGCCACCGCTCTCGGAAGAATAAACAACCGAGGTTAACTTTTCTTCTGAACCATCTATGTGCATCTCATGACCATTGACAATGTCATCAGCAATTAAATCCGTTCCATTTTCTATGTCCTGCATATAATGACTTACAAACACGCCGTTATTAACATCCTCATAACCATTACAGTGTGTTAGCATTGCAGTGAAATAACCCATTTTCTCTGTAGGACCAGTGGGTGTTATTGGTGGCGGTGACGGTACCTCTGGGGATATAGGCTCATTATGCTTGTCTCCATGGAATATGCCGGTCGCGTATTGAGGAATTTCACCTTCATGTTCTTTAACCCCCCAGACTCCTCCAATAGCTTCTGCTTCAGGCCCATACACAGATCCGTATCCTGCGGTTAATGTGGCCGCTAAACTATCAATCTGCCACGTCCCTCCTGAAAGCACAAAATCAGAGCCGCTCAAAGGACCGGTAGCATTTGCGATGCTGACGCTGTGTCCTTCCCCTGACACGGATAGATAAAAGTCTGTAATTTCCGGGGTAGAAAAATTAACTGTAGCATTAAATGAGCCGGTCATGTTGGCTCCGCCGGCAGCCGTCCAATAGGTACCTTCGGCTCCTCCCGAATATGTCCAAGTTTGATTTAATGCTGATATATCAGCGGTATTATCCCCTGCAGTATAGTACCCTCTATTATGAACCCAGTTAGTATTTCCCTCGGTATCGACCATAGGATTCATTTGTGTCCAGTATCCCCATTCCATATAGAGATTCTGATCAAGAACTGTTCGGGTGACAGGATACGGGCCATCAGTTATACCACCGCCACCACCATCATGATAATCAACAGATGATAACTTTCCGTCATTCCCTGCTAAACCATCCACTGACATCGTATAACCATATATGATGTCAGAAGCAACCTTATCCAACCCATTTAAGTCCTCCAAAGTATGACTTACAAACATGCCATTATTAACATACTCATAACCATCATAGCGTGTTAACATTGCAGTGAAATAACCCATTTTATCTGTAGGACCAGTGGGCGTTATCGGTGTCGGTTCATCCGGGGGCGGTGATGGCGGAGAAGGAATATCAGGCGGTGCCGCAGGGATAGTCGGCGAGCCGCCCTTGTCTCCGACGAAAATGCCGACAGCAGCATTATCGCCTGACCCTTTATCCATAGCCCAGACTCCTCCCATATGCTCGGCATTCGGTCCAAAGAGCGACCCGGTGCATAATGCATTGGCGCCTGACTGAATTACCCCACCCGTAACAATATTCAAAGGTGACGAATTTGTTAAAAACCAATCCCCTCCCGTAATTTTAAACTCACCACTTGACCCGAAAAAGCTGCCTGAAGCGTTGCCAATGGATGCGGCACGACCTCCTCCTGATACCGACATATCAAAATCCGTCACCGTTTTGTCCGTCATATTGATTCCGCATTTAAATGATCCGGTCATGTCCTTTCCGCCGTCTCCGTCAAAGTAGGTACCCCAGGCTGGACCTTCATAGGTGTAAGCGCCTGACATACCAACAACCGCAGCATCGGACGTTGGCAAACCTTCTACATAGTATGCCCGGTCTGTAATGGCAAAAGCCGGGGTACTGTCCCCCGGCACCCATCTTGACATTCGCCAAAATCCCCATTTCATATAACTGTTCTGGCCAAGAGTCTCATCCGCAGGCCACCCGGGAGTGTTCACATCATTATCCATTTCACATGTAGTTCCCAGGTCACCACTGTCATACGGCCCGCCTGCGACAGTATTTATCCTTGTCAGATAAGAAGTTAACTCATCAGAGCCTGTCCCGACTGCAGTCATGGATCCGGCAGGGTCCACTATTGATTTTCCGCTCACCGAGCTGCTGCTGATATCGACTCGAGAGTAATTGGCATAAACATCGGCCAGGTAAGTGTTAGCTCCGTCAAATCTTGTTAGGATAGCTGAAAAATAGCCGACTCTGGTACCTGGTATCCCTATAGACTGAGCCGACAGGGTCTGAGCCACATCTTCAGAGTCGGTATCGGTGGTATTTCCAGTTTCTCCTGTTTCACCACCTTCTTCCACCCCTGCACCGGTATCTCCCCCGCTCTTGTCTGTTCCGACTTCGCCCGAGCTTCCGGATCCACCACCACCGTCACTGCCTCCGCTTTCAGTTTCTCTGACAAACTGGTTAGCAGTATTTGGATCTGTCGGTTCAACATCGCCTGCACCGGCATTATCCAAAACAAGGTTTTCACCTGCACCCAAGGTCTGCATTATTCCGTCGACAGTCGAGGTTACATCCACTGTGCCCTCAAAACCATAAACTACTGTTTCAATATTACCCGGTTCATTCTGGGCAAGATAAATAAAGCTGTCGTCCGAAACATCGGCGACTTTTTCTCCAGTTTTTCTCACCTCAATTCCGAATTTTGTTCCCCTGACACCTACAACGGCAGTCGGGGTCTTTACGTTTGCTGAAATATTCTTATATCTGAACAGGCGCACCACGTAAAACATGGCTTTACCTTTCAACATGCTTATGGAGGATTTCTTCTCTTTAGATATCCGGTCGTCAACTATTTCATCAGCAACCACCTTACTGTTCTCACCCATCGTTATAATATCTTCTGTGGAAAACATGATGCGGCATCTGGAATCCTTCAGAGTATAAAAAACATCCTCCTGATAAACTGTATCCCCCGTCGCAGCAAAATAAGCTCTGCTTGTATCCTTATGGACCACGACTACATGTCCTGTTGCATTCTGAATCCAACCTGCAGGCAAACCTTTTGATTCTATAAAATAATCCTCAATTTTTACAGACTTCAATTCATCAGGAAGAATATCGGCAGCAGCTGATTTTCCTCTGGGAAATCCGGTATTGGCCACAGATAAAGAAACCAATCCAAACAAAAATAAAACTACAATCAGCGCCATAAAGAAATATTTTTTCATGTGTTCCTCCATGATAGAAAACAGATAAAAAACAGATTAAAAACGGCAGCCTAAACTGAAAGTATATGAGGTGCGTTCATAATCATATATTTCGGCATTGGAATCATTATCCGTGTATGTAAAAGCAAAGGATGCATAAAAATACTTCATAAAACCCTGGCTAAGCACTGCGGTTATGCCCTGCCGCTTATCTTCGCGATAGAGGTTATAAAGAAGCGGTTTGTCCTCAAAGTCTTTCTTAGCCCACTGATATTGCAGAAAGAGTTCTGTTTGGGTCGGAAATTTTGTAAAATAGGATAAGCTGAGGTACGGTCCGTCATAGGTGTTTCTGTCATCATCAGCATCATGGTCGTCATACCCGGCCGCAAGGGCAAAAATGTGCCTGCGGTTATCAAGGTAAAAGGCCGGGGTCAGTTCAAAACGGCGCTTGTTATTGTCAAGTCCCGATCTGCTTGTGAAATAAAAATTCTCCGCGCTTAATGAATAGAGCCCCTTCAGGCTGAAATACTGGTTGAAATGATGCTCATATTCAGGATCAACGTGCAGCATGTAAGAGAGACGGTCGCTTCCGTATTCTCTTTCAGTATAACCCACAGGAATTTTGAAAATATCCCTGCGTCCGACCCACCATGGTCCGGTGTTAACATCAACTGATAAGAAATTGAACTCGCTGTAATCAAAATATGCCTTGTTGTAAAATGACAGCGCGTTATTCCACATCAGACCTTTTGACTCTCCCAAGTCAAAAAGGAGATTTCCGGCAAGGCTGGTCACGGCACCTTCGTCCTCCAGTTCAGCCGTCATCCTGTCCGGTGTCAGAGAGCCTCCCAGAACCTGGAATGTATCCAATTCAGGACCGGAGTTGATATTGTCGTCCCACATGACGCCCTGGGCTAACCTCAGGTTCCAAGATACTTTCCGGGTTCTTTCATCAATCGCAGCCATCAATTTTAACATGTTATCCATAACTGCCTTTGGCGGAGATGCAGCTTTGACAATCTCCAGCTCCTTCCTCGCCTCATCATAACGTCCCATTGAAAAATAGGTTGTGGCAAGCTCGAGTCTTACCCTGTTTAATTGCGGATCGATCACAAGCATTTTTTTAAATTTTTCAACAGCAAGTTCCTTCTCTCCGGTTTTCATTGCGCTTGTCCCGATCCAGAACATGATATCCATGGTCTCAGCCTTGCTTGCTATTTCCAGAAAAATAGGAAGCGCCTTTACAAATTCTCTATCATAATACAGAACAAGAGCATCAGCAAGTTTCCTGTCTAGAGCCTGAACCTCTTCCGGTGCCATTTTGCTCAGCTTCTCCGCGGTTGCTTTATCAACAGCTCCGGAGCCGATTTCATCCCCGATTATTTCTTCCTTCTCCTGAGCCGGACTTCCGCTATCCTGCTGGGCATTAATTAAGCCGGTTTGAATAAATATAAACAAAGAGACGAGAATAAAAAGATACGACGGTTTAATTTTGAAAGGCATAGTCAGCTCCTATATAGTATCCATTCGAAATTGACTCTTTTAAGCGTTCCATGTGTCTATCTGCGGGACTTCTTGTGCGGCCTTATCCATTCTCCATAAATACCGGCGATTGTCAATATGTTATTTCATATTAAATTAATATTATTACTTGATTTAACTCTAAAAGATGTTATAAGAACTCTAATGATTCGTAAGGCAAGCATACATGATATAAAGGCAATATACAACCTTCTTCAGATTTACAGCAGCAAAGGAGAACTGTTACCCCGCCCTTTCAGCAAACTTTATGACCATCTGCGGGATTTCATTGTTTATGAGGATGACACAACCGGTGATATTATTGGATGTTGCGCCCTGCAGTTCTGCTGGGAATATCTTGCCGAAATCCGGTCTCTTGCCGTACATCCCGATCATGTCAGAAAAAAGATAGGCAAATTGCTTGTCGAAACAGTTCTCGCCGAAGCAAAAACTTATGAAATGAAAAAAGTTTTTTCTCTTACTTATAAACCCGGATTTTTTGAAAAAATGGGATTTGTTTATGTTGACAAGACCGAACTTCCTCTTATTAAAATCTGGTCTGATTGCATTCTTTGCGTGAAATTCCCCGATTGTGATGAGATTGCAATGATTAAAGAAATTATGTAACTATTCAGGAGTCAGAAGCCAGAATCCAGGATTCAGAATGGAAGCGGTATATGCCTCCAGCAATTTACCCACTTCTTCATGCTGGGACATTATCAGTGAGTTATCACCACAACCAATATCTTTCGCTGCAATTAAATGGTATCAGCCTTCTTCCGGAAAACCCTTTCATTCTGGCTTCTGAATTCCGGCTCCTTTATATACGCAAATTCAGATGGCAAAGTAAAAAGCTCATTATGCAAGGCGCACGAATCTTGAGGAATGAAGCGTACATGTTAGTACGCTGCAATGACGAAACATGAAGTGCAACACAGCAGAATGACTTTTTACAAAGCCGTCATGTGTAGATTATATTGTGCGGAAGCGGAGGATATTTCCAGACTCCAGGCTTTGGCATAATATACTGGCCATCAACGGTCTGCCAGTAAAGATCGGATTTTAATTCCCTCAGTTTTCCGTCATCAGGAGGCCTTGCATGACTTGTCGGATAATACGACACCTGAAATATGCAAATATTATCCTTCCTGTCCCTGGCTACAACATAATTCTTCTTGAAACTGTTGACGGAAATATTATTTGAAGCCGATGTCTCAGTCAATTCCTCCTCGGTAAGCTTTATCAATATGGCCTTTGAAACACCTCTCTCCGAAATTCTTATCAAAGCTCTCGATCCGCTGCTTCCCGCATAAACGGTCGTAATACATGGAATTCTTCTCAGATATTGGGAAGCTACAATTGCAGCGGTTCTCCTTCCGCCGGCCATGACGGGAAGTCCGTAATATTCGAAATATTTCTTCTGGATATCTTCAGCATATTTATCGCCTTTTTCATAAAGATCCTTTGAAATATAACGGAGAGTCCTCGCAAGATCTTCGGCCGCATCCGCCACAGGCCAGTCTATCCTTACATGAAAATGGGTTAAAGCGTATCGGTCTGCCAATCTGCTTGAAGGATCCCTTTGAATAAGAAGGGAATAGTCAACAGGAAGCAGTATTCCCATAAAATCAAAAAATTTTACAGAATCAAGGAATTTTTGAGTTCTGTCAAATGTACTGACAAGGGGAAGCGTCTTTGAACTTATCATGTTAGTTTTACTGGTTTTATTTACATCAAAGAACCTGATATATTTTTTATGATCCGCAGAAATAGTATCTTCAATGAAAATGACAAGAAAGGTGTTCTGAGATTCATATTCTATGTCGGATATGCGGGCGCGGGGTTTTAGTTCTCTTTTTTCGACAAAAGGATAATTTTTATTCCTGCTTAAAAAATTGTTGAAGGAATCGACAAGGGAATATTGAAGCATGAACTGGTCAAGTTCATCTCTTAAAAGCTCGTAATAAGATCGTCTCAGTCTGTTTGCCTGGCTAAGAGATTCCCTGACACTCCAGTATGGCAATTTTTCCTCCTTGTTTAATAGCTTTGTAAATAGTGCAATTTTTTACCACGAAGGTCACGAATCCGCTTTTAATATTTTCAGCCTATTGCTCCTAGTGGTTTTAAAATATTACTACACTTTTATGACTTCCAACGAACTCATCGATTATAATGAAGCAGTTGGAAGTAATATGCTAACGGATTTGAGATTTTTGGGAAACAGATTATTAAAGAACTGAGCGTTAAAAATCACAAGCCTTTGAGGGCGTCAGCCCAAACCTTCTTGTGATTTAGCAAAGTGATTTAAAAATCCCCAAAAAGCTCATTAAGAGAGCATATTAAGACTTCAAACGAGTTCGTCGAATATAGATTACCGCAAAGCGGCATAAAATTGCTTTTTACGAGTTCATCAATATTGACGATAGCGCAAAAAAGTCGAAATTTACTCTTTCCCTCTATCCTGTTTTCTGCTGGGCTTTTATTAGGGCGGCAACGGCCGGGAGAGTCTTTCCTTCAAGAAGCTCAAGAAAAGCACCTCCTCCTGTTGAGATAAAGGTTATCCGGTCTGCTTCTCCAGCCTTGTGCACCGCCGTATCCGTATCCCCTCCGCCGACTATCGTCAGGGCATGGGAATTTGCCAGGCTGTTTACCATCGACATTGTTCCCCTGCTGAAAGCATCCATTTCAAATGCACCGAGAGGGCCATTCCAGACTATAGTTTTAGCATCGTAAAGCGCTTCTGAAAAAAGCATCGATGTGGCAGGCCCTACGTCGAGAACCATCCAGCCTTTTGGAATTTCAGCAACCGGCACAATTTTTGTCGCTGCATCCGGAGAAAAGGTAGCTGCCGCAACCGCATCAACCGGAAGATAGAGTCTGATTCCCTTTTCGGAAGCCTTCTTAATGATTGTTCCTGCCACTTCCACAAGATCTTCTTCAATTTTTGAAGATCCCACATCGATACCTTTGCTTTTCAAAAAAGTATTGGCCATCGCACCGCCGATGATTATTTTATCAACACGCTGAATCATGTTTTCCAAAGCGGCCAGCTTGGTTGAAACCTTTGCCCCTCCAACAACAGCAACAAGCGGCCTCTGCGGATCTGCCATAGCTTTTTTGAAATATTCCAGCTCTTTCTGAAGTAAAAATCCGGCAACCGACACTGGAGCATGTTCTGTTATCGATGCAACGGAAGCATTCGCCCTGTGGGAAACTGCAAAAGCGTCGTTAACATAAACATCACAGAGCTGTGCCAGTTCTTTTCCGAACTTATCGTCGTTTTTCTCTTCCTCGGGATGGAATCTCAGATTTTCAAGAAGCAGGACATCTCCATCAGACATTGAAGATACAAGCGATTTTACTTCGGGCCCTATGCAGTCAGGCGCCATCCTTATATCTTTGCCGAGATAAGAGCCAAGGCATTTTAATACAGGAGATAGGCTGAACTGAGGCTCTACTTTGCCTTTTGGCCTTCCAAGGTGAGAAGCAATTATAAGTTTTGCTTTATTGTCAATGGCGTATTTTAAGGTCGGAACCACAAAGCGTATTCTGGTATCGTCGGTGATATTTTGTTTTTCATCCAGAGGAACATTAAAATCCACCCTTATAAACACCCGTTTGCCTGAAAGGTTAACATCTTTTATTGTTTTCAAGATTTCCTCCTTTCTTATGCTGTCATTTTATTTCATGAATTTTTCTGTGGAATTCCTTCTTATCCGACCATCTCTTGAAAAAACCTATCATTCCTGAATCATATGCCCTGTCGACCATTTCCTCTTTAACCTTCAGCCCTTCTTTTCCCTTCATCGCCTCACGCAGGCACTCGGTTTTGTAGTAACATGGGAAACAGGATTCAGGAGTGGTCCGCAAGCCGTCTTCTCCTTCCGGAAAAACAACTTCGAGTTTAGCAAAACAATAGGGATGCTTTTTCCTGTTATCCGTCATTTAAGTTCCCTGACCTGCATGTCAAATTCGCGGTTGATTTTTTCTATGTATCCATTATCGGCAAAGCTGAAATATTTATTATCTCCGATCACAATGTGTTCATGAACTGTCACCCCCATAACCTTGCAGGCAAAAATGAGCTGCCGCGTAACTGAAATATCTTCCGAAGACGGCGCCGGATCTCCTGAGGGATGATTGTGAGCGAATATAAGGGCGGCGGCGTGATAATCAAGAGCGGCCCGCGCAACTTCTCTCGGATATACCGAACTTGATGTAAGCGAGCCCTTAAAGAGTGTTTCAGTCCTGATAACTTTATTTTTGGCATCAAGAAAGATAACCCTGAAGCACTCTATATTTTTATCCCTCAGATCATGATTGAGATATTCAAACAATTCTTTTGAATTGTTTATCGGATCTTTATTTATCAATCTTTTTTCAAGATACCTGTGCGCGGCGGCTTGAACAAGTTTTATTCCAAAGAGGTTTTTCGGACCTATGCCTTCTATTTCGCACAATTCACCGGGTGAAGCCTCAAGAACTCCTTGAAGAGTTTTAAATCTCCTTAATGCCGCCTTTGCGGCATCTTTGCAATCCTTGCGGGGAGTGGCAAGAGTCAGGAGAAGTTCTATTACTTCGTAATCGTGGAAACCGGAGAAGCCTGATGACATGAATTTGTCACGAAGCCTCTCTCTATGGCCTTCGCCTTTATTGTTTTTATCACTGCTCATCCATTTCCTGCTTAAGATCCCTTGTCATAAGCCTGAGAACAGCCTCTTTTGGAGAAACATCTTCATAAAGTATGCGGTATATTTCATGGGAAATGGGCATCTCTACGCCAAGTTTTGAAGAAAGATTGTAGACCGACTCTGCGGTTTTTACACCTTCTGCAACCATGCGCATTTCGGAAAGGATTTCCTTTAACTTCATACCCTCCCCGATTTTTTTCCCTACAGTATGATTCCTGCTAAGATTCCCGGTGCACGTCAGAAGCAAATCACCGACACCTGCAAGGCCTGTAAAAGTTCTCGGCTTAGCCCCAAGCGCCAGCCCCAGGCGCCGTATTTCAGTCAGTCCTCTTGTAATAAGGGCGGCTCGCGTATTCAATCCTAGACCGAGACCGTCTACAATCCCGGCTGCAATGGCGATGACATTCTTGACCGCACCGCCAAGTTCCACACCTGTAACATCGTCATTAGTATAAACCCTGAAAAAAGGAGTGGCAAAAATAAATTGTACAAATGCTGCCGCCTCAGGGTCTTTTGAGGCTGCGGTAACTGCGGTGGGAACTTTTCTTGCAACCTCCTTTGCAAAGCTTGGTCCCGAAAGGGCTGTAAAGTTACCCTCCGGAATTCCGGTAAGGCATTCCCTGAGCACGCCGGACATTGTCAGATATGTGCTGTTCTCTATCCCCTTTGAAGCTGATACTATTATGGTATCCTTCGCAATCAAGCCTGAAATTTTCATTGCGGTATCGCGCATTACATGGGATGGAACAACTAACAAAACCAGGTCTTTTCGTGTAGCAACATCCTTTATGTCATTTGAAGGAAAAAGATTTAAAGAAAGCTTCACGCCTGGAAGGAAAACTTTATTTTCTCTTATTTCCAGAATCTGATCTTTAACTTCTTTCTCAAAAACCCAGAAGTCTATTTTGAATCCTTTATCCGCAAGAAGATTCGCAAGAGCTGTGCCCCAGCTCCCTCCACCCACCACACCGATCCTTGTTTTGGTTATATCCGTAATTTTAATCATTTAAAAATCTATTTAATCCTTTTCAACAAGCCTCGCAGCGCCGACAACTTTTTCAGTCGTATCCCTTTCAATCAGCTTAACGCCCTGGGTATTCCGGCTGATAACAGAAATGCCGCTTATGGGAGTGCGGATAATCTTTCCCGTATCGGTCATAAGCATAAGGTCATCTGCATCGTTAACAATCAGTATTGTTACTACTTGGCCGTTTCGTTCGGTAGTCTTTATACCTATGACACCTTTTCCCCCTCTTTTCTGAACAGGATATTCATCTATCGATGTCCTTTTTCCGAAACCGTTTTCCGTAACAGCAACGAGTGTCTGACCGTGAGTTAAGACTTCCATTCCCACAATACGGTCACCGTCGGCAAGGCGCATGCCGCGCATTCCGCCTGCAATGCGGCCTGTTGTACGCACATCCGATTCGTGAAAACGGATAGATTTTCCCGTCGCGGAACACGCGAAAACATTAAGGGTTCCGTCTGTAATCCGCGCCGCGATAAGCTCGTCACCCTCATCAAGATGCAAGGCCCTGATTCCTCCAAGCCTGGGACGGCTATAATCCATTAGATCCGTCCTCTTAACCAACCCCTGTCGGGTTGCCATTATTACATACGAACCGGGTTCAAAAGCCTTTACGGCAAGAATGGTTGTAAGCTTTTCACCTTCATTAAAGTTAAGGAGATTTACGATGGCCTTTCCGCGGGTTGTCCTTCCTGATTCCGGAATATCATATACCTTGCACCAGTATACTTTCCCCTGATTTGTAAAAAACAGGAACATATGGTGGGTTGAAGCTACAAAAAGATGCGCTACGAAATCCTCATCCTTGGTGCCCATCGCCGTTTTCCCTTTTCCTCCGCGCCCCTGGGCCTGATAAACACTTGCGGGAGTTCTCTTGATGTATCCGTCCTTGGAAACAGTTACAACCATATCCTCTTCAACAATCAAATCCTCAATGGAAATATCCTCTGTCTCCTCTACGATTTCGGTCCGGCGGGAATCACCATGCTCAATTTTTATCTGGGCAAGTTCATCCTTTATGATATTCAAAACGATTTGCTCGCTTGCAAGTATCTCCTTGAATCTGGCGATATCTTTCAGAACAGCATTGTATTCCTCAACAATTTTTTCACGCTCGAGGCCTGTAAGCCTTTGAAGGCGCATATCGAGCACAGCCTGGGCCTGAATTGGCGTCATGCTGAATTTCGATATGAGTCCAATCTTGGCATCTCCAGGAGATTTGGAACTTTTGATCAATGAAATGACGGCATCGATATTATCTATCGCTATCTTGAGACCTTCTAGTATATGCGCCCGCGCTTCTGCTTTTTTAAGATCGAACCTTGTTCGTTTTACTATTATATCCTTACGGTGAAGAATAAAATATTCAAGTATCTCCTTTAACGTCAGGACCTCCGGCCTATTGTTAACCACGGCAAGAAAAATAATTCCGAAGGTGCTTTCCATGCGGGTATGCTTATAAAGATGGTTTATCACCACCTTCGCCACCTGGTCCTTTTTCAGACAGATGGCAATCCGCATCCCCTCCCTGTCGGATTCATCCCTTACATACTTTATGCCCTCTAACTGCTTATCTCGGATCATCTCAGCAATCTTCTCTATAAGCCCGGCTTTGTTGACCATATAAGGAAGCTCGGTAACCACTATGGTCTCATTTTGATTCTTTTTATCTATTTCAACCTTAACGCGGGCACGTATCTTAACCTTGCCTCTCCCGGTGGAATAGGCTTCGGAAATTCCGCTCTTTCCGTAAATGATGGCAGCGGTCGGAAAATCAGGGCCGGGAACTATTTTTATTAGTTCTTCACATGAAATACCGGGATCATCAATAATAGCTCTTATCGCATCTGCAACCTCGGTCAGGTTGTGCGGGGGAATATTTGTTGCCATGCCGACGGCTATTCCGGAAGATCCATTAATCAGAAGGCATGGAATTTTTGCAGGCAAAATAGAAGGTTCGGTCAGAGACTCGTCATAATTAGGGAAAAAATCAACTGTCTCCTTATCAATATCCTCCATCATTTCATGAGCAAGGCGCGTCATCCTTACTTCGGTATACCTCATCGCAGCGGGAGGATCTCCGTCTACCGAACCAAAATTACCCTGCCCGTCAACCAGCATATACCTTAAAGAAAAATCCTGTGCCATACGAACTATGGTATCGTAAACTGCTGTATCGCCATGTGGATGATACTTGCCGATTACATCACCCACAATCCTGGCCGATTTTTTATACGGTTTATTCCAGTCGTTTTTCAGCTCGCGCATCGCATAGAGAACACGACGGTGAACAGGCTTGAGACCATCCCTGACATCAGGCAAAGCCCTCCCGATAATAACGCTCATGGCGTAATCGAGATAGGACTTTTTCATTTCGGTTTCGATGTTAATCTCTGATAATTTTCCAGCTTCAATCATAACATAACCCTATAAACTCTATTGCTGTCATTTAAAATGAATATTTCCTGCTCACGGTAATAAACGGCATATTACATGCGGAATTTAACCGGCAGAAAGGGCGATAATCGAGATTATTAAATTATGACGCTGATTTCGCCGATACACGCAGATAATTATTCTATGATATATGACGACGTAATTTGCGCATCCGATACGGCACCCTTCGACAAGCTCAGGGTGACCGGTCATGGTGAGACTGTCGAACCAAGTGCTGCAGGGATTTTCTCTCAGCAAAGATAGTCACGCACAATTATTTATGACGTTGTGTATAGTTCTTTATATTTTAAAATCCAGGTAATCTGCGTTTATCTGCGTCCAAAATGCAAATTCCTAAATCTTACTTATTTGCTGACAAATGCTCCTGCAATGAATAAAAGAAATACTTCAAATACAACGACAGGAATATAACTGCCGAAAAGAGCGTACACTATCCCGCCCCCGATTATGGCAGGCACACCACAAAAAACCAGTACTCCCAATTTTCTGCTGATATCCATCTTGTGAATCTCCTATAACCAGTTGAATCTGTATAATAAACTTTAGTCTGCAGGCTGAAGGCTATTAGACTGCCACAGACTGTCCACCTGTATAGTTTTTACCAGCAACAGTTTAATAAGTAAAGAAAAAACAGACCTGATGTACCCGAAAAAGTCAAATTTCAGACGGCAAAGTAAAAAGCTCAGTATGCAAGGCGCGCGAATCTTTAGGAATGAAGCGTACTTTATGGTACGCTGCAATGACGAAAGATGAAGCGCAACACAGCAGAATGACTTTTTACGAAGCCGTCAGACCTATTTTCTCTCAATAATCATCGCCATCCCCATTCCGCCACCGATGCACATCGTAATGAGTCCTGTGGTGAATCCTTTCCTTTTCATCTGGTTCATTCCTGAAACCATCTGGCGCGCCCCTGTGCAGCCTATCGGATGCCCTAAAGATATACCGCTTCCAAGTTCATTTGGTCTATCATATTCAATTCCAAGCTCCTGCATGCAACCGATCGCCTGCGCGGCAAATGCTTCGTTTAACTCAATCATATCAATATTTTTTAATGTCATACCGGCCGATTTCAAGACTTTCCTGACAGCAGGAACAGGGCCGAGTCCCATGTATGCCGGATCAACACCGCCTGAAGCAAAAGCCTTGATCGATACAATGGGCTCAAGACCCAGCTCTTTTGCTTTTTCGGAACTCATCAAAACAACTGCCGCAGCCCCGTCATTAATACCTGAAGCATTTCCAGCAGTTACACTACCGTCTTTTTTGAACGCAGGTCTTAGTTTAGCCATTTTTTCCATGCTTGTTTCCATCGGGCGTTCATCAGTATCAAATACGGTTTCACCTTTGCCTGTCTTCACAACCACCGGAACTATCTCCTGTGCAAATATTCCGTTCTTAATGGCAGCCATCGCCCTGTTGTGGCTCATGACTCCGAGCTTATCCTGTTCCTCCCTGCTGATTCCATAAGTTGCAGCAATATTTTCAGCTGTTAAACCCATATGATAACCGTAAAAAATTTCGAATAAACCGTCAAAAACCATGAGGTCATAAATCTGGCCTGACCCAGTAAGCTCCATTCTGTGCCCCCAGCGGGCTTTCGGAAGGGCCATCGGCGCTAGGCTCATATTTTCCTGGCCTCCTGCTATTATTACATCGGCCTGACCAGTCATTATGGAAGAAGCGCCCAATGCAATGGATTTTAATCCGGAACCGCAAACCTTATTGATTGTAAATGCCGGGGTCTCTTTCGGAAGCCCTGCCCTTATCATGGACTGCCTGGCCGGATTCTGGCCCTGACAGGCCTGGAGCACATTGCCCATAATTACTTCATCAACCGTAACAGGGCTTTTGGAATTGTCCCGCTCCGCATATCTGCTCTCAAGCTCGGTTAACCCTTTATCTTTCAATTTATCCGGAGCATTCTCCTCCATCTCTTTTCCCGCAACAGGCCTCAAACCTGCTCTTTTAAGAGCATCCTTTATGACCAGTGCGCCAAGATCAACAACCGGTACATCTTTTAATCCTCCGCCAAACGCTCCTACGGCAGTCCTTGATCCACCGACAATTACAACCTCTCTCATGATTAAATCCTCCTTGCTTTAGTTGCCATAATTAAATATCAAAAACTTTGCCATTCAGTATTTTTCCATATATTTCTGAATTGATACAGCAGTATTTTGAAAGTTATCAAGAATTTTTTTATCCATAGTGACAAGAGGCACATTTAAGTCCTGTGCCAGACTGACAAACTCACAGTCATATGCTGAACAACCGCTGCTTTGCGACAATTTCAGGACTTGTGCTGAATTAACCTCGTACTCATTATGATGCAATAGACTCTCGGCTATTTCAAAAATCTGAATCGCATCCTGCAAGGTAATTATTTGTTTTCCGGCGTAATACGAAAGTATGTTTCTAAACTCACTCCGCCATAAAAGCGGAGCCGCCCAGGCAGAGTTTTTTAAAAACAGCTCATCTGCAACTGCAGAATACTCAGAAGAAAGGTAAAAGTAGCTGATAATTTTTGTATCAACAACAATCATGATGAACTTGTAAAAAGTCATAATTCTGACGGCAAAGTAAAAAGTTCAAGTTCAAGGCATCACAATTCCCGTGTGATGAGGAGTGCTTATCGTACGCCGCAATCACAACGGGATGAAGCGCAACGAAGAAATCGGACTATTTACGAAGCTGTCAATCATGGCCTTCCCTCATTTTTAATTTCAGTAAGCTTTGCATCGTCAACAAAATGATGTTTAGATTTCTCCCGAAAGTTTCTCGCGAGTACCAGGTGCTGATCTGGATCAATCTTTGAACTTTTTGTTGCCTTCTCTATTAAGTTAATAATTTCACTGTTGATACTACGGCGATTATCAGCGGCAAGCTGTTTTAATGTATTGTATGTCGGATCGGGGATGTTTTTTAAAGTTATTGTAGCCATAATTACCCTCCATATCTTTTATATACCTTATGGAACCATAATGGTTACTTTCAGCAGATGTGTCAATAATTATCTGAATTGAACAAATGGGTTGCTTGACATACACATCATTGCCCGTTAAAATGTGTACAGCAAAATCGGGAGGTGATGAAAATGCGTACCAATATCGTGATCGAAGAAGAACTCATTAAGAAGGGTCTTGAGTATACGGGGCTTAAGACAAAAAAAGAGGTCGTAAACTTTGCCTTGCGGGAGCTGATCCGGAGGAAAGAGAGAAAAGAAATTCTGCGATTCAAAGGGAAGCTCCGCTGGGATGGAGATCTGGAAGAGATGAGAAGGAGCCGTTTCAATGATACTGATTGACTCCTCCGTCTGGATTGATTTCTTCAACGGCGCCGAAGGAATTGCCGTCTCCGCATTGGAAAAGCTGATAACCGATGAAGAGGAAGCATATCTTTCGGAATATATCCTGACCGAAGTCCTTCAGGGATTCAGGGAAGACAGGGAATACGAAGCGGCCAGGAGATGCCTGCTCAAATTTCCCATTGCCGGGCTGCGGGATAAGGACTCCTATATTGAAGCGGCACAAATCTACAGACAATGCAGGAGGCAGGGCATCACCATCCGTAAAACCGCCGACTGCCTGATCGCCCGTACCGCCATAGAAAATAACCTTTATCTGCTCCACAATGACAATGACTTCGATCTGATTGCCTCGGTTTGCCCTTTAAAAATTTATGTATAACCTCTGAGCTGTAAGGCGCGGCTTCTTGCATCCGCACCAGTTTCTGACTATTCCGCTATTCACCAAGATATTTGAAGAACTTTGCGTCTGTCTGTATATCCAAACAGATGGCATGATATACGGAAGAGCAACAAAAACCCGGGAATAACTTGTCAGGAATATTATAATAGATTATAAGGAGATACAATAATCTGAAAGTCGGAAACATGGAACATCCTCCAGCTCGTGGAGATATACAAAAACTATAGAATAACTTGTTGCCGGCGACTGCACCTGGCAAAATCTTTTCATGATCCCTTCAGGCTCATGCCCAGACTTTGCAGGTGATCCGCAGAGTTGGTTGCATAGAAGGAAGGAAAAGATATGATCAGAAAATACATTCAGACGGCTATGGATCACGCCAAGTATGAAATCCTCCCGGATGAAGGGACGTACTACGGTGAGATTCTCGAGTGCCCTGGCGTTTACTCAAATGCTCCGACGCTGGAGCAGTGCAGAAACCAACTGGAGGAAATTCTTGAGGAGTGGGTTCTGTTTCGCGTTTATAAAAACCTTCTTATTCCTCCAATTGACAACATCGAAATAGAGATCAAGAAACAGGTAGCCGCCTGATGCCTACGTTCGGTCCGGTCAAAAGGGATGTTCTCATCAGGTGCCTCCACAAGTGTGGTTTTGACGGCCCTTATTCTGGCGGGAATCATCCGTTCATGGTGAAGGGGAATCTGGCTCTGAGAATACCAAATCCGCACAACAAAGACATTGGTAAAGAGTTTTTGACAAGGATTCTACGACAAGCTGGAGTCTCCAAGGAAGAATGGGAAAAGCTTTAGCCCAATAGGATCAAACCGACACTGGGATATGCTGTCGGCTTATCCAATGCCTTGGGTGGCGCAGCTTACCCTTAGGCATCACATACACACACATCAGATCCTTGCTGAGCAGTTGCTCAGCAGAACAAGGTAAAACATGTGGAACTATCGAGTTGTACGAAAGAGGAATGTATTCATTGATCCCACGGACAAGAAGGAAAGAGTGGATTACACGTATGCCGTACATGAGGCATACTATGACAAGAGCGAACATGTGGGAGCAATCACCCAAGATCCGGTGGAGCCTTTTGGAGAGAACATAGAAGAGCTGCGGCATTCATGGGTAATTATGGCAGAGGCGTTCGGAAAGCCAATCCTTGACTATGACAACATCCCTGAGCCGGGATACGAAAGAAAAGAAGATCCCATGGGATCTGTACTTGATGAAAGACTCAAAGAAGTGGAAGCCGGTAACACGAAGGGAATTCCCTGGGAGCACGTAAAAAGAAAGTTGGAAGAGGAATGGGGTCCGTTTGACGAAGAGGCATACAGAAGACAGATGGAAAAAGAGATGATAGAAAAAGAGCGGATTCACCGAGAAGCTTTTACGGGCACACCGACACTGGAGGAACTCATCAAGAAAATACATTCCGACTACCATGAACATATTCAACGAGACAAGGCTAAAACACATCGAAAATACCCGGCAAAAGGCACCTAACTTCTATATGGCCCTTCGGTTGCCAAAAACCTAACCCCGATAAACGGGATAAGTACCTTCACGAAATAATTTTCTGCCAGAAACGCTCAGAAAATTATTTCTAAGGTACTAAGAAAAAGTCGGATATAAGATTGAATAATGGTATATCCTAGAATTTTAATCTCCGTAGCCGGAACAACTGAATTCCGGAATGTATGATACGGATGGAATAATTTGAAAGTTAAACGAAAAAATCTGCACCCGTTTCTGACTATTCCGCTATTCACCGAGATCCTTGAAGAGCTTTGCACCTGTCTGTATATCCAAACAAATGGCATGATATACGGTAAAACAACAAAAACCCGGAAAATACTTGTCAGGAATATTATGATAGATTATAAGGAGATACAATACTCTGAAAATCGGGAACACGGAACATCCTCCAGCTCGTGGAGATATACAGAAACTATAGAATAACTTGTTGGCCGCAAGATATACTAAATATTAATTTTGCCATAATGCACACAATGTGATAACCTAATAACAAATGAAGAATTTTAATTGGAATTCTGAAAAGAGTGTGGTTCTAAAAGCGTCACGGGGCATTTGTTTTGAGGATGTAGTTTTCTACATTGAAAGGGGTGACATATTAGACGATTATCGACATCCCAACCAGCAGGCATACCCCGGACAGCGAATTATGGTCATCGCCATTGCCAATTATGCCTATCTTGTACCTTATGTTGAGAATGAGGAAGAGTTATTTCTGAAGACCATTATTCCGAGCAGGAAGGCAACACAAAGATATCTTGGAGAAAATATATGAAGACTAAATTAACGAAAGAAGAAAAGGAAATACTCGATAGCTTTGAGAAAGATGAATGGATACCCGTTAAAAACCTTGCAAAAAGAAAGAAAGAGTTGATTGCGTATGCCCGCAATACCCTGAGAAAGGACAAGAGACTGAATATACGGATTTCTGAAAGAGACCTCCTTGAGCTTCAAAAAAAAGCGGTAAATGAAGGCCTACCCTATCAGACTTATGTATCAAGCATTATCCATAAATTCATCAATGGCTCTCTGGTCGAAGTGGGAAAATAAAACGGTCAACAAAGTCAATCCAGCGGATCGGCAGGCTACACCGCCTGCTCAAATTCCCCATTGCCCGGCTGCGGGATAAGGACTCCTATATTGAAACGGCACAAATCTACAGACAATGCAGGAGGCAGGGCATCACCATCCGTAAAACCGCCGACTGCCTGATCGCCCGTACCGCTATAGAAAATGACCTTTATCTGCTCCACAAGGACAATGACTTCGATCTGATTGCCTCGGTTTGCCCTTTAAAAATTTATGTATAACCTCTGAGCGGCACGGGGCGGTTTTTTCCGTCCGCACCATTTTCTGACTATTCCTCTATTCACCGAGATCCTTGAAGAGCTTTGCGCCTGTCTGTATATCCAAACAAATGGCATGATATACGGTAAAACAACAAAAACCCGAAAAAAACTTGTCAGAAATATTATGATAGATTATAAGGAGATACAATAATCTGAAAGTAGGGAACAAGGAATATCCTCCGGTTCGTGGAGATATACAGAAACTTTGGAATAACTTGTTGTGCCATGCGAAATAGAATGCAACCGAAATCTGCTCTGGTCTGCAATTCACCGTAAATGCCTTCTGAATCGCAAGTAGCTATAGCCTTTGACTTTCCATGCTTTTCTTCGGCCTCACCCCAATCGAGGCTACCAGAAAGAAGCGTGCAAAAGCCATATTCCAGATATTCTCCGGTTGGATTGTTTTCTGGATCAATCCAGCATTCACAATTTTTACATAGTATTTTATTATGGGAAAAGAACCTAAAGAGATTAATAAGCCACACTTCGATTACGGAATAAGTAGTTGCCATGATATGTTTTTAAAACTCCTTTACGAAGGGCACAAAATAGGTGAAGAATGTGACCCTTATAATTGTTTCAATTTTTTTATAACCGCTTGGCACCTATATGACGACTGGTTACCAAAAGATAACAATCGGCCAAAATTGTCTTTACAGAAAAAAGGAAGAACTTCTGGTGCCATGCTATATCTATTACTTTCATTCAAGGACTTAACAAACGGAAGCAAGCATATGGTGCTTAATAAAAGTATGTACAAAGCAAAAACCATAACAGATGTGTCTTCCTCTATAATAGGGGACTGGCGTTCATATTTTACAAATTCACCTCAGATATACATCACAATCGAAGATTTAATTTATTCAATGTGGGATGTAAGATATTTAACAACGTATTATTTTTCATGGTTATTTGATGACAATATTCCAGCAACAAAATTTCCAACAGAAATTAAAGAGCACATAGAACGATGTACTCTTAAAAAATAGCACAACAAACAAATGCACTGGACAGAGTACCGCCATTGATTTTATCGTTCACGGCGTCTGAATGTTGCCTTTAACAGTGGATAAGGATTGAGCACTTATGAGTAAGACATTCGACCAAGGCAAAGATGAAGTTGCAAAGCTGTGTCAGTACTTCGCCACTAACCGGCAGTCCTTCCTCGCCCCTGGAGTCAAGGAAGCCCACGTCCGCCAATCGCTCATAGACCCTTTTTTCGAGGCACTTGGTTGGGACGTGCGCAACGACTCCATGTCCGCACCCCAATATCGCGAAGTCATTCCCGAAGACAGTCTGGATGTGGAAGGCCAACAGAAGGCACCCGATTACACTTTCCGCGTCGGCACATTGCCGAAGTTCTACGTCGAAGCCAAGAGGTGCGGCGTTAATATCAGCGCTGATCCCGCACCAGCCTATCAACTTCGCCGCTACGGCTTCAGCGCCAAACTTGCCCTGTCCATCCTGACCGACTTCGACGAACTTGGCGTGTACGATTGCGCCTCTCGCCCGCGTCCCGGCGACAAGGCCAGCCATGCCCGTATCCAGTATTTTGGGTTCACCGAGTATCCTGACCGTTGGCGGGAAATTTGGGACGTGTTCTCGCGCGAGGCCGTCTGGTCCGGGTCGTTCGACCAGTATGCTGCCTCCAAGCGTAAGCGAGGCACTTCCGAGGTTGACAGCGAGTTTCTGAAGGATATCGAAGGATGGCGCGATGTATTGGCACGAAACCTCGCCCTACGCAACAGCGATTTATCAGCAGACGACCTCAACGCCACCGTTCAACGGATTATTGACCGAATCGTTTTCCTGCGAATGGCCGAAGATCGGGGACTGGAGCCTGAAGGGCAACTGCTCAAACTCTGTGAGCAGTCGGACATCTACAACCATTTTATAAACGGATTGTGCCGTAAGGCCGATCAGAAATACAACTCCGGCCTGTTCCACTTCCAGAAAGAACCCGGAGTCTCTGATGCGCCGGACACGCTCACGCCCCGTCTGACCGTGGACGACAAGGCCCTCAAGCCCATTCTCCAAAGCCTCTACTTCGAACATGGCAGCCCGTACCACTTTGGCGTCCTGCCCGTGGAAATCTTAGGCACGATGTATGAACGCTTCCTCGGCAAAGTCATCCGCCTGACCGCCGGACATCAGGCCAAAGTGGAGGAAAAGCCCGAAGTTCGCAAGGCCGGCGGCGTGTACTACACCCCCGCCTATATCGTGAACTATATAGTCCAAAACACCATCGGCAAACAGATTGAAGGCAAAAGCCCAGCCGATCTCGCTGGCGGCAAAACCACGCCTCCCTTCCGCGTGCTCGACATGGCATGCGGCAGCGGCTCCTTTCTCCTCGGTGCCTATCAGTTTCTGCTGGACCATTGCCTGAAGTGGCAAATAGCCAACTCCTCCCCCAAACACGACAAGGCCATTTATCAGAAGGCCAAAGGCGAAACCCGTCTCACCATTGCCGAACGCAAACGCATCCTCACCACCCACATCTACGGCATGGACATCGACCGGCAGGCTGTGGAGGTAACCAAACTCTCGCTGCTTCTCAAGGCTCTGGAAGGCGAAAACGACACCACCCTCACCCAGCAGATGACATTCTTCCACGAACGCGCATTGCCGAATCTATCCCACAACATCAAATGTGGAAACTCCCTTATCGCCTCCGACTTCTCCATGATCCCAGAAGACCTCGTCCGCATCCACGCTTTCGACTGGCCTGCGCAGTTCCCCGATGCCATGAAAGCCGGAGGATTCGATGCAGTTATCGGTAATCCGCCGTATGGCGCAGACATTGGCGAAGAATCTTTGGCATATTTCCGGCAGAAATTTGAAGTGGCCAATCGTGAAGTGGATACATATGCACTCTTCATGGAACAATCAGTTAAACTCGTTAGACCGGGCGGCTTTGTTTCGATGATTGTGCCAACCGGATGGTATAGCGGAGCAAGATTCCCGGCCTTGCGCCGATTCATTGCCTGCAAAACTGATCCGACCGTCTTTGTAAATCTGCCTTATGATGTTTTCACTGATGCTTATGTGGACACGACAGTTTTTGCAGTGATAAAACGAAAAGAACCGATTTTATGGCCGAGAACTGTGAAGAATCTGGTTGCTTTAAAAACTTTCCCAAAGCGACAAAAGATTCAAAGCGCCTCTGAATTTGGTCAAGGCATGCAGACCACTGAGTTTCTCGAATGGTTTGCAGATGGAAGCGATATATTTCTCACTTACGCAGACTCTCGCTCAACATCTTTGATGCGGCGTCTAGTAAAGGATAGTGTTCCATTCTCGACCTACGCAGACATCCAACGCGGAGTCACACCTTTCAAACTGACAGAGAAACCAACCCATAAGACCAGCCTTCGCGCTTTCAAAGGGAATGTGCGCCGCTATTTTTTGGATGAAGGGATAGAGTTTTACATCCGTTTCGATAATACGCTCGCTGAACCGAAGCCGGGCCGCTACTTCCAAGGCCCACGGATGCTGATTCGCGAATTGATAAGCCGCAAGTTTCAAATTCAAGCGGTAAAAGTAACTAAAGACTTCGTGACGAATAAGTCCATGCAGAGCGCATTGCCGCTGGGTGGCGAGCCAGATATAAACTTTTTGCTTGGTTGCATTAATAGCCGGTTGCTCTCTTGGTTCTTTCTCCAAAAGTCGAATATTGCCCAACGAGATGATTTTCCGAAGATTGTTCTTCATGAAACACGTTCGCTTCCGTTCCCCAAAATTGATCTAAAAAACCGTGGCGACAAAACCATTCACGATAAACTCGTGGCCTTGGTTGAGAAGATGCTGGCGCTGACGCCGAAGCTGCGCGGGGCAACATCAGAATCCGAAAAAGCCGCATTGCAGAACGCCGTTACGATGACCGACGCGGAGATCGACCGTCTGGTGTACGAACTTTACGGCCTTACGGCAGATGAAATCAAGATTGTAGAAGGTGCATGCTGACGCCCAATAATCGCCTTCACTCGCACGCTATATCCGTGGCGGGTCTCGCGACGGTGAGGCATCACGATGTGAATATTTTGGGATAATCCCAGAAATTCTGAAATTCAATAAACGAGAGAGATCGTACACAGCAAAAATATCAATAATATGTGCCTGATTCTTTTATCATATCACAATCACCCATCCTACCGGCTGATCCTTGCGGCAAACAGGGATGAGTTTTATGACCGCCCGACGGCTCCGCTCGGTTTCTGGCCTGAAGCGCCCAATGTTCTGGCAGGAAGGGATTTAAAAAGCGGCGGGACATGGCTCGGAGTAACGAAAACAGGACGAATATGTGCCATAACCAATTTCAGAGATCCTGCCGTACAGTTGATAGATGCTCCGTCAAGAGGACTTCTTGTGGAAAATTATCTTAAAGGAAGTGAGCCGCCCCAAATATACCTTCAGAAAGTCAAAGAGGCTGGAACAAGATACAACGGATTTAATCTTTTAGCCGGAGACTTATCCGGTCTTTTCTGCTGTTCAAACAGGTCGGACGGAATATCAAGGCTCTCTCCCGACATTCACGGCTTAAGCAACCATCTTCTCGATACGCAATGGCCGAAGGTAGAAAAGGGAAAGAGAGGCCTTGAACAGATCCTTTCCGCAAACAAGATAAACTGTGAGGACATTTTTGAGCTTCTTTCGGACAGAGTTTTGCCACCCGACGGGGATCTTCCCGACACTGGTGTCGGCCTGGAATGGGAGAGGCTCCTTTCTCCTCTTTTCATCAGAAGTGAAATTTACGGAACCCGCTCATCTTCGATAGTGTTGTTTGGTGAAAAAAGCGTAACTTTCATGGAACGGACATACACCATAAACGGGACCGGTTCAATGAAGCATGAAACCCGGGAATTTATCCTGCCGAATGACTTCCAACTGATTAAATAAAAATGACAAGTTCGTTGAAAGTTGAACTATGACGACAAAGTAAAAAACTCATTATGCAAGGCGCGCGAATCTTGAGGAATGAAGCGTACATACTAGTACGCTGCAATGACGAAAGATGAAGTGTAACACAGCAGAATGACTTTTTACAAAGCCGTCACTTTGATTCTTTTCTTTTTTCTTCCTTTATTTTGCGCCATTTTTCGAGCCTTTCCTTAATCGTTTTTTCATAACCTTTTTCTGCGGGAAAGTAAAAATGACGGCCTTCGAGCTTGTCGGGCAGATATTCCTGGAAAACATATTCCTCTTTATAATCATGGGCGTACTTGTAATCCTTGCCGTACCCAAGTTCTTTCATCAAGGCTGTCGGGGCGTTCCTGATATGAAGCGGGACCGGAAGCGCTCCTTCCTTTCTGACTGCTTCTTTTACTCTTCCGTACGCGGTATATATGCTGTTGCTTTTGGGGGCGGTTGCAAGATAAACCGCGGCCTGGGCAAGTGCAAGCTCGCCTTCGGGCTGTCCGATAAATTTAAATGCCTCCATTGCGTCTAACGCAACACTTAAAGCATACGGGTCGGCGTTTCCGATATCCTCGGAAGCGAACCTCACCATCCTTCTTGCTATATAAAGCGGATCCTCACCGGCTGCCAGCATGCGCGCAAGCCAGTATAGAGCCGCATCCGGATCACTTCCTCTCATGCTTTTATGCAGGGCTGAAATAATATTGTAATGCTCCTCACCTGACTTATCGTACAGCAGAGCCTTCTTCTGGAGAGCCTTCTCGAGATCTTCAAGAGTTATGCTGACAGCTTCCCCATAACCCTGTTTTTTGTTCCCGGTCGCAATTCCTGCCGCCACTTCAAGGCTGTTTAAAGCCATGCGCGCATCGCCGTCCGATATCCTGACAAGGTGGGACAGGACTTCGCCTGAAAGCTCAAGATTCAGATTTCCGAGCCCTCTCTCTTTATCTTTTAAAGCAGCTTCGATTATTCCGGCGATATCATCATCGGATAAAATTTTAAGCGTTATGACCCTGCAGCGTGAGAGAAGAGGAGGAATTACCTCGAATGAAGGATTCTCCGTTGTAGCACCAATAAGAGTTATGAGCCCGCTTTCGACATGATGAAGGAACGCATCCTGCTGGGCCTTATTGAATCTGTGAATTTCATCGACGAAAAGAATCGTTCTCTTCCTGAAAAGCTTTAACTGGTTCTTTGCTTCCTCGATAACAGCCCTTATTTCTTTGACTCCGGACAGCACCGCGGAAAAATGAAGATAGTGTGAGCTTGTTTCACGGGCAATAATTCTTGCAAGAGTTGTTTTCCCGCATCCGGGAGGACCCCAGAGAATCATGGAGAATACCTGGTCTTTTTCAATCGCATGCCGGATCAGCGTTCCGCTGCCGACAACATGTTCCTGCCCTGTAAACTCATCCATGCTTCTGGGGCGCATCTTCTCGGCAAGAGGCTTTGATTCATTTCCGGTTTCCCGTGCGCCGTACTCAAATATATCCAAGTTTCCCTCAATAAATTCTTATTAAATCAGGCCGCCGATTTCCTGATTGGAAACGCATTGCGTCCATAATTTGTTTCCGGATGGGTACTATCTAGTAGTCTACAGTCTTCAGTCTAAATGCCTATGCTGTCTCTTGAACCCCTGAACCCTTGAATCCTGGAACCCTTTATTTTTTCTTGTGCCTGTCGCCTTCTCTTTTCCTGAAAATTAATTGCACGGGAGTCTTGTCAAGCCCGGCGCCTGCTCTGATCTGGTTTATAAGATACCGCTTGTAGGAAAAATGGACAGAATCAGGATAATTAACAAAGCATAAGAATGTGGGGGGCTTGACCGAAACCTGGGTAGCATAATAGAATTTAAGCCTTCTTCCCTTGTAAAGCGACGGCTCTGTTTTACTGATGGCGGATTCCAGTACTCTGTTCAGCTCTCCTGTTCCGATGCGAAACCGGTACTGTCCGTAAACCTCTTCAACAAGGTTAAAGATTTTTGCAACCCCGAGCCCGGTCTTGGCCGAAATGGCCATCACAGGCGCAAAACTCAAAAATTTGGCGTCGTATCTTAACTGGTCAATAAATTTTTTCTTTGTTTTATCGCCCTTCTCGACTGTATCCCACTTGTTTAATAGAAAGATACATCCGCATCCTCGCTCGTAAGCATATCCTGCGATGCTTATATCCTGCTCCGTTATTCCTTCGGAAGCGTCGATGATGATGAGAGCCACATCGCATCTGTCAAGGCTTTTTAAGGCTTTAATAACCGAAAATTTTTCAATCTTTTTTGACACCCTGCTTTTTCGCCTGATGCCGGCAGTGTCTATAATAAGGTATGGATTTCCTTTTATCTCGCAAAGAGAGTCAACCGCATCACGGGTTGTGCCCGGTATGTCGCTTACTATATGACGATCTTTGCCGAGAATGCGGTTTATAAGCGAGGATTTTCCGGTATTTGGTCTTCCTATAACGGCAATTTTTGTAATCTCTTGTGTTTCTCCCTGAACATGGGATGGAATCGTATTTACAAGATCATCGAGGAAATCAGGAACTCCGTAACCGTGCTCAGATGATACAGGATAAGGCTTTTCGATGCCGAGAGAATAAAAATCGTATAGATTAATCTCCTTTTCATCTCCATCGATCTTGTTGACAACGTAAAAAACTGGCTTTTTGACCGATCTGAGCAACTTGATGATATCGGAATCAAACGGGGATACACCGCCTTTTCCGTCCAGCATCATGATGATTGCATCGGCATCATCGATGGACTGCCTTACCTGGAAACGGACTTTCGAGGTCATGTCGTCTTCATCGCCGCCCGCAAAACCGCCGGTATCGACAAGCGTGAATTCAACATCGTTCCAGACGGCATCCCGGTATATCGAATCCCTTGTGACACCCGGAAAATTATCGACAATGGCATCTTTGGTCCGGGTGACCCGGTTAAAGAAAGTCGATTTGCCTACATTCGGTCTGCCAACAATAGCTACGACAGGTTTCATTGCATAAACTCATATGATCCAAATAAAAAGTTGATAAAAAAGCTTTGCATAATTATCGACAGAATATTACAGGATAAACGGGATTATCCAAACAATCAAATACTAAACAAAAAAGAATTGGCCACCGACCCCTGCTGAGTGAATGGGGTTATGCGAATCTTTCAGAACAGGAGCAAGAAAACGGCTGATAAACACTAATGTAGAATCTGGCTTAAAAAGAGTTTCGTCCGGTCGTGCTGCGGGTTATCGAAAAACTGGTGCGGGGTGTTTTCTTCGACAATCTGGCCGAAATCCATGAACATCACCCTGTGGGCAACACTTTTGGCGAAACCCATTTCATGGGAGACAACTATCATTGTCATGCCCTCTTCGGCAAGGTTTATCATGACATCCAGAACCTCTTTGACCATTTCAGGATCAAGAGCCGAAGTCGGCTCATCAAAAAGCATTACTTTCGGCTTCATGCAGAGACTCCGGGCAATCGCAACTCTTTGCTGCTGGCCTCCTGAAAGCTGCCCAGGATATTTATAGGCCTGCTCAGCAATGTGAACCTTTTCAAGATAATACATCGCGGTCTCTTCAGCTTCTTTTTTCGGATTTTTCCTGACCCATATGGGACCGAGCGTAAGATTTTCGATTATTGTAAGATGTGGAAAAAGATTAAAATGCTGGAAAACCATTCCGACTTCTTCGCGGATTTTTTCGATGTTCTTCAAATTATTGGTAAGTTCGATTCCGTCAACTGATATTTTGCCCTTCTGGTGTTCCTCGAGACGGTTGATACAGCGGATAAGAGTGGACTTTCCGGATCCTGAAGGCCCGCAGATAACAATCCGTTCACCTTTGTAAACGGAAAGATTGATATCTCTTAAAACATGGAAATCGCCGAACCACTTGTTAAGGCCGGTAATTTCAATGATCTTCTCTTCCGAAGCCTGCTTTATCCCGTTTATTTCTGCCCCGCTGTTCATAAACCTTCCTGTCTTTTATTAATTATTATTAAACTCACAACCGACGGCAAAGTAAAAAGCTTATTATGCAAGGCGCGCAAATCTTGAGGAATGAAGCGTACAAGTCAGTACGCTGCAATGACGAAAGATGAAGCGCAACAAAGCAAAATGACTTCCAACGAACTCATCGATTATAATGAACCAGTTGGAAGTCATATGCGAACGGATTTGAGATTTTTGGGAAACAGATTTTTAAAGAACTGAGCGTTAAAAATCACAAGCCTTTGAGGGC
>Ga0105099_10000125_pt1 | contig 48595 bp, 40 predicted proteins | sample PPLLak3cmMay2015_2_FD_79138 | JGI IMG/M metagenome (GOLD analysis project Ga0105099, IMG submission 79138) | Freshwater sediment microbial communities from Prairie Pothole Lake near Jamestown, North Dakota, USA - PPLs Lake P8 Core (1) Depth... | ecosystem: Environmental > Aquatic > Freshwater >... | reverse complement strand
TTTCTAAACACCACAATATTACCATGAGATTTTTCTTCATTTAAAATTCTATTAGTCCGCGAATAAGCTTGAATTAATCCGTGATATCTCAAATTTTTGTCAACATATAAAGTATTAAGAGTTTTTGAGTCAAAACCGGTTAAAAACATATTTACCACAAGCAAAATATCAATATCGCGCTCTTTAACACGCTTTGCAATATTTTTATAATAATTATAAAAACTGACACTGTCTTTAGTCGTATAATTTGTCCCAAACATTTTATTGTAATCTGCAATATAACTTTCGAGTTTATCCCTGGAATGCTGGTTAATGGGTTGATTGCTATCAACTTTAACATCTGCCTCGCCGATCAACCCGTCGGCATCGCTATCTTCTTCATTGGCGGCATAACTAAATATTGTTGCAATTTTAAGATTGTGCTTTTTCTTTTTAAATGCTTCGTAATATTTTGTCAAAACATCAATAGACGACACACAGAAAATTGATGTAAATTCCCGCCCGTGGGTTTTTTTGTCATGATTGGAAATTACATAATCGGTAATTTTATCAATTCTTTGAGGCGATTCCATCAGTTCTTTAATATCAATCCCTTCAACATCGATATCTATATCGTTTTTACTTGTTTTCTTCTCTTTATACTTGCCGATATATTCAACCATAAAGCGAAGCACATTTTCGTCACCGATAGCGTCAGTTATTACATATTTATGCAAACAATCTCCAAAAAGCTCTCTCGTGGTTTTTCTATTTATTCCGCTTCCCACCGCATTTTCGGCAAAAATAGGTGTGCCGGTAAAGCCAAACATTTGAAAATTATTAAAATATTGGGTAATGCGTTTATGAGTTTCGCCAAATTGACTGCGGTGGCATTCATCAAAAATAAAAATTATTTTTTTGTCTTTGATTTTATCCATTACTTTTTGATGATGTTCACGGGATACCGCGACATTTAGTTTTTGAATAGTTGTAACTATAAGTTTTGTATCATCGCCAAATTGGCGGACTAGTGTTTTGGTGTTATCAGTTGCATCGACACTGCCTTCTTTGAATTTATTAAATTCTTTGATGGTTTGATAATCCAAATCATTTCTATCAACCACAAAAACCACCTTGTAAATTTCCGGGGTATCTACTAAAATTTGGCTTGCCTTAAATGCTGTTAAAGTTTTTCCGCTTCCGGTGGTGTGCCAAATATAGCCGTTTTTCTTGGTATTTTTTACTCGGTCAACAATTGCCTCAACCGCGTAATACTGATACGGCCGTAAAACCATTAAAATATTATCAACTTCTGAAAGTACAGTATATTTGGCAATCATTTTCGATAAATGACATCTTTCTAAAAACTCTTTGGCAAATTCATCCAGTTTTTTAATATTGATATTATTTTTATCCGCCCAGAAAAATGTTTGCTTAAAAGATTGTTTCTTATCAGATAAATAACTAACAGTATTGGCGTAATATTTTGTGTTTACCCCGTTTGAAATAACAAATATTTGAATATACTGGAAAAGTCCCCGAGCCGCAGGATAAGAATGCCGGCGGTAGCGGTTAACCTGATTAAATGCTTCTTTTAGCTCCAATCCGCGTCGCTTGAGTTCGATTTGCACCAGAGGCAAACCATTAATTAAAATAGTCACATCGTAGCGGTTTTTGTATTCGCCGGTGTTAGTAATTTGATTAGCGACCTGATATTCATTTTGGCACCATTGAGTTTGATTTAAAAATTCAATAAATTTATGAGTTCCGTCATCACAATTTAATACCATTTTATCGCGAAGTATTTTGGCCCTATCAAAAACATTACCTTTGTCCAAATAATTCAAAACCCGTTCAAATTCCTTATCCGATAATTTAATTTTATTATGCTTTTCGAGTTGAGTTTTCAGGTTTTTATACAATGCCAAATCATCGGGAATACTCACCCGCTCGTACTTCATATTTTCAAGTTGTTTTAACAAGCTTTCTTCCAGCGCTTGTTCTGATTGTGTTGTCATTCTTGCCTTTACAAATTAATGAATTATCAAATTTAATATTTTTTTCTTTTATGATATCTATTAATCCTTTAAGATAACCAACAATATAATTAATATTATGATAAACAAGTTCTTGGTCAAATTTTATTTTATTTTGATATTTTTCCATACCTATTTTAAGATTATCTATGTCTACTTTTTTGAAAGAATAGTTCAGTTCATGTGCAATTCCATTTCTGATATTATTAATTAATTTGATTTTTTGTCTAATTGATTCACTTGGGATAATATCTAAAGATTGTATTATGTGCCATTTCTGTATGAAGCCGAAGTTATTATTGATTATTTTATCGGATTTTGGGAATAATTCTTTTATTATTTCATTAAACAAGATCTCTATTTGAATGTGACCTGTAATAACATCGTGTATTTTTTGTTCATTTAATCTTTGCATTAATAATTCAGTAAATTTCTCACGTTCAATGTCATATTTCATTTTATTTCCTTTAATTATTTATGTAATTTTATTAAATTTTATTCCAAGATTATTCTGATTGTGTGGTCATTTTATTCCTTATACCCAGAGATTTTTAATATCTGATGACCTCTATCCTTTAAATCATTATAAGTTAATACTTCTATACCGTGTAAAGAATAATTTAATTTTCTTAATGCTTCTTTTTCATCTTCAGTGTTTAATTTACTTTTATCACCGATAATAACAAAAGCACGTGGCTTGATAAAACTAAGCTTAACATTATAAGCTTTCTCAATATTTTTAACTAATAATAGTTGGTGAAGTTCTATTTCGTGGAGATAGTTTACACACTGACTTATTGCTTCGTTTGCCTTGCCGCTCCACATGAAAGATCCTGAATGATTTGTATCTGCTTTAATTATATCATGCGAAGGCAACTTAATTTCATATATATCTATAAAGCCATCAATGGTAGGAAAAAGATAATCTGGGATACTACTAAAACCAACTTGATTTTTTTCATATGGTTCATTATAATAAACTCCAAACATCCAACTGTGATTTTTGAGCCACTTTTGCCAGCTATTCTTACCAGATGTCTCACTATATTTCTTAGATAATCTGAGCTCAAATTTATTTAAATCATTTAACATACTTGCTATGTTTGATGCGAGTTTAATTTTTTCTAGCGAATCAATCTCCTGTTTTAATTTTTTCTTTTTTCTTCCTAGCTCGGTTATTATGTCAGCAGTCTTACTAATAATGTAATCTTTGTCTTTTCTTTTTTGACTAATTTTTTTAAAAACTTCAGGAATATTTTTTGAAATCATCTTTAAATTATTTTCATTAATAATTGCCGTATCATAGGAAAAATGATCTGGTATTTTTTGGCTCAAATAATACATTGCACCATCTAAACCAGTTTCACGATATAATTTAAAAAATCTAGGAGCAGCCGACTTTTTATAATCATTTAGGTTGATATACCAATTATTTTTAGATTTTTTAGTTACATCATGAGTAAAAATAATTTTTGCTTTTGGGTCTTTCTCTAAAAGAACTTCAATCAAATGTTTAAAACCTCTTATTCCTTTTCCGGAAGCAATTAGATCTAAATAATTTCCACCTTCTTTAGTTTTTTGTTTCGATAATTCATTATAAAAACTCTCATCGAAAAAAACCGATTTAATATTTAAGTTTTGAAAATTTTTCCCTTTTAAAATAATTTCTTTCATAAGCTACACAAACATTTGTTGAAGCAAGGATTTTTTGAAGAAACGAGACTGCTCCAATTGGTTATTTATTAATTCGACTTTATTATCTAACGAAGTAAGAAATTTCGCAATTTTTTCTTGTTCTTTTAATATTGGGGTTTTGATTTTAAGTTTTAGAAATTCTGTTGTAGATATCTCCTTCTGTCCAGTACCTCCGATAATATCCCCAACTCTTCTGTAATAATCTGCCCTTGAAATATAATAATAAATAAATTTCTTATTTACTGTATTGGTGAACAAGAATGAAGATATAGCATTAGAAGCAATCAAACCGTCTGTTATTTTATTGACAAATCCTAATCCACCATTGTGAAAATTTTGTCTACCTATTAGTAATTCACCGATGAATCTTTTATAATAAGGTCGTCCGTTCCGAGTTGGTTTTGGAAAATTCCCAGATTTAATAATGCCTAAATTATGTAATTTAACGGTTAGTAATTCTGTTTTTTCGGGATTGAATTCTTTTTGTTTTTGGGCTTCTTCTAAAATTTCCCCCAATTTCTTTTCCTCCCAATCCGGAAAATCTTTTCCATTTTTATCCTTAAAACGGATTTTTTGGGAGAATATCTTTTGCATTACACCTTTTTTAAAATTCTCAAACAGCTCTTTTTTATTTTCCAATTTCTCAATCTTCTCATCCACTACCCCCAAAAACCCCGCAATTTTTTCTTGTTCTTCGAAAGCGGGAAATGAAATTTTATAGATTGAAATTTGTGGTCCTGTTAATTGAGGAACGCCAGTGCTCTCAACAAAGAAATTTATTTTGTTAATACTATTTTCAAAAAAACAAACATTTGATTTTAGTTTTGATCTGAGAGTGAGCAATCTAACAATTGGATAAAATGGCTCTTTTCTTGCGATTGCGATACCTAACCTACCGCGTCCTGTTACGGTAATACAGTTCGATTTTTCCTTATAAATATCTGAGTAACCATAAAGTCCACTTTCTGATTCAGAATTTGAATATACAGGATATGTAAAAATATTATCTTTTAATTTTTTAAAATGATTTTGAGAAACATCTCCACCGGCACCAATATCAAAAACTTCATCAAATCTATTTGTTTGCCACTCTTCTTTAAATTCCGGAAATCTAAGTTGTGGGATGCTTTTAGTTTTCATTTCACCTTTTTAATATCGGAAATAGCATTTGCTATTTTAGATACTGGTTCTTTGTGGTCAATCCTTTTTCTATGAATTCCTGCAGCAATATATTGTTTGATTATACTAATTAAATCATCAGTAATTTGCTTTATATTTTGATACTCTTTATCTGAAATTTTTGGGCCTGTGTTTCCAAATATAATTTCTAAGGATTTATTATTTTTCTTGCTTTTACTAGTCAACATTCTTACATGAGCACTCGAAAAATGCAAAACATCACAGGTTGTATTATAGATATTCATAATTTTAAGTTTTGTAATTTTTTCAAATTGTTTTATTAAGTCACTGCCTGTTAATTTAACCCATTTGTTTTTTTTATTCTTGCGACAAATTCTTCCGAATTTAATAAATTGTTTATAGTATTCATCAACTTCTTCTTTTTTTGTGCTTGCATCATAAACCAATGTCATAGCCGATTCAATCAAACTCCGCAATAATGATACAGCACATACATAATTTTTTGCGTTAATCTCATTTATAATTCCTCTTTCTAAAATTTGTGCCTGATTTCCAATTGGATATATAACTAAATATTCATGAGGATAAATATTCCCTTTCCCTGATTTCATCAACTCTGCTAACAAATCATTTATTGTAATTTCTTTATTATTTTTCATTGACTTTATTTATCCACATCAGTTTTCTTATTTGGATTTTTGAGTTTCCTTAATCTATTAATTACTTCTTTGTCAAAGTCGGATTCTATTTTTTGGGTTTTGTTGAACTGATTGTATTCGGCTGTGGCTTTTTTCTCGGCTTGCGAGTGAGAAATTTTTCCCTTGCCGGCAAGAATTTTATATTCATTAAAATTCAAAAATTTATCCACGCTTTTTGACAAATCTTCCATCTTCATAAGATGGCGGTTTTCGATAATGTTTTCAATGTAATCGAAATATCCCGAAACGGTTCGTTCCAATCTTTTTATTTTGACTTCCGATAAATAATTTTTAGCTATAAGCGCGTCTGATTTTAAAATTCTTCCTTTCGGGGAATCTTTCCAAGTTGTTAGACCCATAAATGGCTTATTTTTATCTGCTTTGGTGTAGATTATTTCCGCGGCTGTTTGGCCGGCTATAGCAAAGTGAAATTTATTTTGCACCATTGCGTAAAAATTATTTGTGATCTCAGATTTTGAATTGTAGTCGATGCTGCATTCGGCAAAAATGTCCGTTATTTGTTGATAGATTCTGCGTTCACTAGCTCTTATCGACCGGACTCTTTCTAATAGTTCCTTAAAATAATCTTTGCCAAAGTAATCACCATTTTTAAACCGTTCATCGTCAAGGACAAATCCTTTTATTACAAAATCTTTTAATGTTTTGGTTGCCCATATTCTAAACTGGGTAGCTTTTTCGGAGTTGACTCGATAACCAACCGAGATAATGGCATCGAGGTTATAATATTCTACATTTCTCGAAACGGTTCTCCCTCCTTCAGTTCGAACATGTGCAATTTTTGCACATGTTGAATTTTTATTTAACTCCTTTTCGTCATATATGTTTTGCAAATGCTTAGTAATTACAGTTCTGTCCACGTTAAAAAGTTCTGCCATTTTTTTTTGCGTGGTCCAGATAGTCTCATTGGCAAATAAAACACGAATTTTAATATCTTCATTGGGGGTACTGTAAAATAAAAATTGATGTTTTTGCGGTAAATTATTTTGAGTCATTTTATTCTCCAAATGGTGATTTAATGCCGAGTTCTTTGCAAAATCTTGTTATTTTTTTATCGGTTTCGAGCATGTCGTGGTCGATTTTTTTGATTTTATCGGTAACTTCCGTAAGATTAATCGGCACTTCTTCTTCAAATGTATCAACATAGCGGGGAATATTAAGGTTATAATCATTTTCTTCGACTTCTTTTAAAGATGCAACATAGCTGTATTTGTCAATCGTTTTTCTTTTTTCATAGGTTTCAATGATTTTATCAATATCTTCGGAGCGAAGTTTGTTTTGATTTTTGCCTTTTTCAAATTGTTGGCTGGAATCGATAAATAAAATATCATCAGGGTTTTGGCGGCATTTTTGAAATACTAAAATACAGGCTGGAATGCTGGTGCCGTAAAATAAATTTGCCGGAAGTCCGATTACCGCATCAAGATAGTTTTTTTCACGAATTAAATATTTTCTGATGTGGCCTTCGGAAGCGCCGCGAAATAGCACTCCATGGGGCATTACTGTTGCCATTGTGCCGTTTTCTGCAAGCTGATAAACCATATGTTCGATAAAAGCATAATCTGCTTTGCTTTTTGGCGCTAGCTTTCCATATTGACTGAATCGGTCATCGCTCATAAAAAGCGGGCTTGCCGACCACTGGGAGGAAAATGGCGGATTAGCCACCACTGCTTCAAATCTTTGATCTAAATGTTGCGGATGTTCAAGTGTGTCATCTTGTTTAATATCAAACCTATCATAGCGAATATCATGGAGAATCATATTCATTCTGGCAAGATTATAGGTGGTATTATTTTGTTCCTGACCATAGAAAAATCCGACATCATTGACATATTTAGCGACTCTTAAAAGAAGTGAACCGGAACCGCAGGTTGGATCGTAAACATTTTTAAGATGTTTTTTGCCTAAAGTTACTAAACGCGCTAAAATTATGGATACTTCTTGCGGGGTGTAGAATTCTCCAGCTTTTTTACCGGCGCCGCTAGCAAACTGGGCAATTAAATATTCATAAGCATCACCCAAAACATCAATTTTTGAATCTTCAATGTGAAAATCAATTTTATCTAGATGTGAAAGGACTTTGCCGATTAGCTCGCTTCTTTCTTCATTTGATCTGCCAAGTTTTGTTGCATTTAAATCGAGCTCTGAAAATAGTTTATCAAAATCATCTTCACTTTCTGTTCCCATGGTACTTCGTTCAATATTATTTAAAATTCTCTCCAGTTTTTCGATAATATTATTATGCGCTTGAGTTTCTAAGACCAATGAATGAAAAAGCTCGGATGGTTTTAAAAAGAATCCAAGATTGTCAATTGATTCTTTTTTGATTTGTTCTAATATTTGTTTGCCTTTTTCGGTGTCTTCTTTTATTTCTGTATAATCAATTTTATCCTGTTTTAATAGCCTATTGGCATAAAGATTAATTTTTTCAGATAAATATTTATAAAAAATAAATCCCAGAATATAATCCCGGAATTCATCTGCGTCCATCTTGCCACGGAGTTCATTGGCAATGTTCCAAAGTTGAGTTTGAAGCTGCTTTTTTTGATCTTCTGACATATATACTCCTATATTATTTAATATTAATATATGCTTTTTTATCCTTTTTCGCAAGGTATAAATTTGAGATCTTTTTTGAAAATTATTGTCCACGGTTAAATCCAGAGTACTGTTAGATTGATTTTATTCGCAGCTTAGGGCTCCTGCGGAACCGTCGGAATTATATTGCTGCTGGCAGGATTTGCCGTCGCTTTGATATGTTTCCATTGATTTAATATAAGCAGCACTTGTTTTGCTTTTTTCAAAAAGAACTCCGGTATCGTAGCCGACAGGGCCGGAATTTTTATCGGCGCAGATTTTTCTTGTGCCGGAGCTCGTTTCCGTTTCCCAGCAGCAAAGAGAATAGGACTTGCTGTTAATTGTCAGGTTTTCAGTGCCGAGAGCGGTATATGATTTGCCGGCGACAGATTTGTCGGCACAGCCGGCGCTTGATGTTGATGCTTCAGAGCCACTCGTTGTTGAAGTTGTGTTTGTGCTTGATTTGCCGCAGCTCGAACCGGTTAGCGTTAGCAGTACTGCAAAAACAAGAATTAAAATGTTTTTTGTGTTCATGTTACTCCTTAAGGTTAATAAAGTTCGTAAAGTTCATAAAGTTTGTAAAGTTAACTCATAACTCAAAACTCAAATCTTATTTGACAGGGTAAAAGTCCATAAAGTTCGCAAAGTTAACTCATAACTCAAAGCTCAAAACTCAAAACTATAACTTAAAACTCAAATCTTATTTGACAGGGGGAGGATTTATGGGGTGACGATGTTGAGCCAATAGTCAAATTTATCAAGATGCTCTAATAATTGAAAAAGTTTCAGCACTTTGCCTTTTATCTTTATATTCCCAGAAAAAAATTCTTTTCTTGCTTTTATGCTGCCGCCAAGAATGTCATCGAGCGTTGAACGGTCAAAAGCCAAGCTGACATCCGGTTTTGGGTGCGAGCCGGGCTTATGGAGAAATACCCCGTTTTCCACGGATATTTTGTGATTTTCCTTGAGATCCGTAATCGTCAGATTCAAATTTAATTTAAGTTTTTGCGCTTTTTGCCCGTTGAAGCGGATGGCCATGTAATCGAGCATGAGCGACACGGGCATCGCTTTTATCACATCTACATTTGAGGTTTCCGGGGTGTATGATTTGTCGATTCCTTCTCGCAGCTCTTTTGCGCCCATGAGATAAAAATTACGCCAAGGACCGGATTCGGATTGGTAGCCAAGCTGTTCGTAGGCATCCGCGAGCAGTTGTTTTGCGTCAGTATTTTTAGGTTCGGCAAAAACAACGAGATTAAGAACCTCCGCCACAAAACGGTATTCGCCGTTGTCAAAATATTTTTTTGCTTTTTTGAGAACATTTTTTGCTCCGCCCATGAAATCGAGATATTTTTTGCTGGAATTTTCGGGCGGAAGCGGATTCAGGTTGGCGGGATTGCCGTCAAACCATCCGAGATAGCGCTGATAAACGGCTTTGGCGTTATGCTTGATTGTCCCGTAGTAGCCGCGCGTGTACCAGCATTTGACAAGCTCGCCCGGCATGCCGGAATCAACCATTTCCGCAATTTCCGTGCTGGTATAGCCCTCGTTGGCAAGGCGGAGAACTTCGTCATGGATGTATTTATACATGTCGCGCTGTTTTTGCATAAAATCAATCAGTTTTTCCCTGCCCCAGACAGGCCAGTGATGCGAAGCGAACACCACATCTGATTTTTGGGCATAATTATCGATTGCTTCATCGATGAATTTGCTCCAGGCGTAGGCGTCGCGCACCTGCGTCCCCCGAAGGGTGTAGAGATTATGAAGAGTGTGCGTGCAGTTTTCCGCCATCCACAGAGCTTTCAAATCGGGAAAAAATGTATTCATTTCCACGGGCGCCTCAGTGTCGGGAGTATACTGGAACTCCATTTTTATGCCGTCAATTGTTAAAACCTCGCCGGTTTTTTCAATGTATTTGTTGGGAGAAATCAAGCTGATGCTGTCGAGCGAAATGGTTTTTCCCAATCCCCCGTCAACCTGGCCCTTGGCATTTTTTGGAAGAAACGGACCGTACATGTATCCCGCCCGCCTGGCCATGATGTTTCCGGCAAAAACGTTTTCGCTGATGGCATGCTCCAGGAAGCCTTTCGGCGCGATGAGTTTGATTTTTCCCGATTTGACATCTTCTTCGTTTACGATGCCGCGGATGCCGCCGTAATGATCGACATGGGTGTGGGAAAAAATCACGGCTGAAATCGGTTTTTTGGGCCGGTGGGAATAATATATTTCGAGGGCGGATTTAGCTGTTGAAGGAGTCATGAGAACATCAATAATAATGATGCTTTTATTTCCTTCGATAAATGTCATGTTGGCAAGATCAAAGCCGCGCACCTGGTATATTTTTTCGCTTACTTTGAAAAGGCCGGCAAATTTGTTGAGCCGGGCGATCCGCCAGAGAGACGGATTCACCGTCGGGGGATTTTTTTCGGTGTCAAGAAAACTATACGAATTAAGATCCCAGACCGTTTTGCCCTTGTCGTTTTGAATCATGCCCTTTGGGAGCGAGGCGATGAATCCCCTTTCCGCGTCTTGGAAATCCGACTTGTCGCGAAAATTCAAAAATTTCCTGTAGCTTTCATTAATTTTTTTGGTGATTTTGGTGGCTTCTTTTTGGGCAGCTTTTTTATTCATGTTTCTCCTTTTTCGATTTTTTATAATAATCTACCGCTATATCAATATTGGCAAATAGGGATTTATCGGATAAATATTTGCTTCCGATTATTTCTTTGGCAATTTTTATAACCGGAGCATGAACATCAATTAAAAACAGATTGATATTCTGCGATTTAAACTTTTCAAAAAGTTTTTTCAGCTCCTCTGCGCTCGTGATGTCAAGATAATCGTTGACGCCGAGATCCAATGCCAGCGCCCGGACCAAGTGCTCTGAATTATCTATTTCGTTTTCAATATGCTTAATGATATATTTTGCATTGGCATAATAAATCGGCGAGTTGACGCGGTAGATAATAAGGCCGGGTATTGTTTTACAGCCTGAATGGCGTTTTATATCAACGTATCTTCCGGGAATTGAAGTGGATATTCCCAAAACGGAGCCGCTTTCGTGTATTGATTTGTAGATAAACCAGACAAGCGACAAGGCCATGGCAATAATCAGGCCTTTTAGCACCCCGATAAACAATACTCCAAAAAATGCGATTAAACAAAGTATAAATTCTATTTTTTCATATTTATAATACAACCGGATGTCTTTAAATTTTACCAAATGGCTGACAGCAAAAATTATTATTGAAGCAAGTATTGCTTGCGGTAGATTTTTGAAAACGAGCGAAAATGCGATGATGGTGATGAAAGACAAAATCAAAGCAACGAGTGACGTCATCTGGCTTTTTGCGCCTGCGCTTTCGGCAGTTGCCGTCTGAGACATGCTTCCGCCGGCAATGAGTCCCCCGAACATGCTGGAGCCCAAATTGGCTAAAGACAAGGCAAACAGTTCTTTGTTGGAATTAATCTCATAGTTGTGTTTGTCTGCCAAAGCCTCTGCCGCGCCAAGCGATTCGCTGTAGACTACCAAGGCAATGCCCACGGCGCCGGGAACAAGAATCCATAAATTAATATCTTTCAAATGCGGAATGACAAACACCGGCAACCCGGCATTTATTTCACCGACAACTTTTACTCCGTATTCACCAAGTCCAAACCAAGCGCTGGCCGCAATCCCGAGAGCAAGAGCCAATAAGCCCACCGGTATTCGCTTGTTGATTGAACCCAAGATATAAAGCAAGCCCAAGGCGGAAACACTAATTAAAAGCGTGACAAAATTTGTATGCCCGAGGGAAGCAAATAAATTTCCAAGCTGATCGATAGTGCTGCCGCTAATTCTTTCAATCCCGAATATTTTGGGCAGCTGGTTGATAATTATGTATATTGCCAACCCCGAAAAGAATCCTTTCATTACGGGTCGGGAGATAAACTGAGTGATAAAACCGAGTTTGATGACCGCTGAAATTAAATAAAATATCCCGACAAGAAAAACAATCGCTGTCGCCAGCGACAAATAAACTGCAGTGTCTGCTGGATTCTGGTCGATTATTGTTGCGGCAAGCAGTATTGCCGCTGCCGAGGTGGTGGTGACGATTAAATGCCGGCTTGAGCCGAAAAATATATACACAAGCAGTGCCGCAAGAACGGTATAAATCCCGGCTTGGGGCGGCAGTCCCGCCATTACTGCATAGGCGATAACCTCGGGAATTATCATGCCCCATACGGTTAAGCCTGCCAGAATGTCGGCGCGGAGCCAGTTTTTATCATAATATAAAATCCAGGAGTTCAGGTTAAAAATGCCTAGAGGATTATTGCCATGGATTTTTTTTGTAAAATTCATAATAAATTCTTTTTATAAATTGATAGGGTTTTTATGATAAATATATTTATGATATGTCCCCGGTTTTATATTTGACAATTGCGATTTGGCTAAGTGCATCCATGTTTTTATTTTATCATATTTATAATACTTTACTAAAACCAAGGGCGATAAAAATGCCGCAAATTTATCAAGTTTGTAAAGTCTATCAAGTCCATCAAGTCCATAAAGTAAATATAATTTTCAATTTTCATTTACCAATTTTCATTGAATTTACAATGTAGCAATTTTCAATCAAGTAAAATTATTTACTAGGGTAAATTATCCACATTGACAAATATTAATTAGTAATATATAATAATAATTGAAGATTCTCGGCCGCAGGTTTCGCCCTGCAATTAGGCGGAGAATTTTTTTATTCCGGATATATTGAAATTAGGTCTTTTCTTTTAGTCCTCTTGTTTTCTTTTATTTGAACTATAAAATTTTCATCATTTTTTGTAATTCCATAAAACCTGTGCAACAATTCATTTTTATTATTGAAATTATCATAACTACTGGGATTACGAACAGAATTTTTAAGCAAGTCTAGTCCGCAATTGTAATATTTTAACCTTCTTACTCTGTCTCTTTCATTCTTTTCAAACAAATGCTTCCAGAATATATTAATAAATACTTTTTCTTTCCTGAAATATTTGGATCTTATATATGGAGTTCTCTTGGTGCTTTTCCTTATATTTTCGTAAATTAAATCAGCTTGCTTTCGAATTTCCTTGAAGCTTGTTCCTGGTAGTCTTTTCTTTGAAGTACAATAATACTTATTATTAATATCATGATTTTATCTAACAGATGTGGTTGCGTCAAATCCAGAGTATTGGCCCGTATCTGGATTTTACTTTAGTAAAATTATTTGACGGGGTAATCCCCAGAGGGTAAGTTATCCCTCGACTGCGCTCGGGACAGGTCCCTCGATAATGCTCTCTCGATAATACTCGGGACAGGTCCCTCGACTGCGCTCGGGACAGGTCGGGACAGGTCGGGATAGGTAAAGTTTATAAAGCTAAAATTAGGAGCATGGAATAAGCGGTAGTAGCTGGAATGCGAATAATCAATTTTATTCAGCCATAACGGCTTGCAGGTATAAAGAGCAGTCGGAGCACATATCTGAATACGGGGTTAGATCGTACTGACCGTTTGCAGATGTGCCGTAAAATGTCGGATACGAAAAATCATAAGCATCGTCCTGAACATAAAGGAGCGGGAGCTTGTTGTGGTTTACGTCGTAGGCGAATCCGATGCCGATAACGGCAGTGTCGCCGGCTTGAAACTGAATTTCCTTGCCTAAATCTAAAAGGTGATATCCGATTTCCGGAATGTCAAATTGTTTAGTGTATAAAACCTCGTTATTTTGTGAATCCTTGTAGATATTAACCGTGACATGTTCGCTTCGGTTGGCGGTGTAGATGGTGACAGCTTTGAGATTTTCATCGGCATTAAGCTTGAAATCGGCAAATCCCCATGAATCTTTATCGGCTGAACCGCTAAAAAGATAGTTCATTCCGCCCATTTCGTTGATTGCATTGCTATCGAAGGTTTGATCTTCAACTGGTTTTGAGAGCAGTCCGGGATGCGTCTGGTAGGTGGAAGGATGCTTGTAGACACCGTCTTTTTGGGCAATTAGCCCGGAAGCAAATAATTTTAAGTGAACCTGGTCGTCGTAGGCAACCCAAAAATATCCGTTGTTGTGCGTCTGGGGGCCGGCGGAATCTTTTATAAGCCATGCGCCGGTGGTGTTGTGGCCGTTTACGCTGATTGGTCTATTGTCATCCCAGCCGGCAATGGAAACCGCATGGGTATAGAGAGCCGTGCAGAGGCTATCGGTGTTATAGGTGTACATGTTCTTATTAACCATGTCCATGAATCTGGGGCCTGTGAATTTAATACCTTCACAAGTTTCTTCATTGATGCCTTCGGTGTCGACGGGCTCCAGGTGGACCATCGACTGAAGCGACCCGTTATTAAGGATATAGCGTTTGATGGCGGTTGCCAGTTCCGCATCGCTTGAGAAATCCTCCCGGAAATACATAACCATATCTTTTATAGAATATTTTTTAAGCGCATTCGTCTCGGGCTTAGAGAGCGGCAGGCGCTGGCTCATAAGTTCTGTCGGTATGGGAGAATCCTGCCATAAAGGCAATCCTTTGCCGGCAACTAGATAATCCAGAACCCAAAAACCGCCGCCGCCTCCCCAACCGCCGGTATCGGAGGTGTAGCTTAATTCCAACGGCGGTTCGGTTCCGGGAAGCGAATTATCATTAAATACATAAGACGGAGTATTGTATCCGATGTAATTGCCAAGATACCACGGGGAAAGATTGGCTTCGGGATCTTCAGATGAAGATACAATACCCTGTTTAAGCATGTTGCTTTCCAAGCTATTTAATCCGGCAAACGCCCAGCAGAGTCCGACGGTGGAATTGATGTCGCTTGCGCCGTCTGGTTTAAGTCCCATTTGATTTTTTACTGATGTTATTAGCCCGTGATCGCGTAGATCGTATGCCTGCGGTATGATGATGGCGGTTTTTTGCTGATAACTGTTATAACAAAACAGGCCGATTAACACTAAAACGATAATGACAAATATCGATATTACCCATTTTGAAAAAACATCTACATTTTTACTGTTCATTTTTCCCTCCTGAAAATATATTTTTTTTAATTTACATTTTTCAAATTACAATAATTTTATAATCAATCAATGATTAATTTAATAATATCTCTTTTCTATATTTTGCAACGGCGCGAAGCGCAAGTTATATAGTTATAATGTTATCAAGTTATAAAGTCCACAATGTCGTCTAGCTAATTACGAATAAATACGAATATATGAATTAATATCAAATACGTAATCGAATAAGCATTTAATACATTAATTTATAATTAATAATTTTAAATTTTTAGTTAATTTTTAATGATTAATTATTCAAATAATTACTTATTTAATTACGTAATTCTTAATATAATCATATCGCTTTTAGGATTTTTTGTCACTAGTCAAATCGTACGCTTTACGTAATTTGACGTGATAAATCAAATTAGTATTTTTTATGTAAAACCAATATTTAGTCGGTTTTTTAAAAACATTTTGCCATAATGAGTTTCAAGGTATATACTGCAAAGGTGAAACCTCCGAATTATTTAGCTAAAAGCTTTATAACTTTCGATGATCTTTTTGTAAACTTCCGCGCTTTTTTTCGGTTTGCGAGAGAGATCATGTAAACCGAATTTCATTGAGTAACCACTCGCCCATTCAAAATTATCCAATAGTGACCAAAAGAAATAACCTCGAAGTTTGGCACCATCTTCGAGCGCAATATTTAGTTGTTCAAAAATTTCCTCAATATACTTTCCCCGAAGTTTGTCCGCTTCGCCATGGTCTCCCAAACCGTTTTCAGTGATGTAGATCGGAAGCTGATATTTTTTTGCATCATTGATTACTTCGTGAATACCATACGGGCGAACCGGCCACCAATATTCTTGCTCTTCGCCAATCTGATCAAATATTAGTGGCTTTTTACATTGAATATGATGAGTTAGATAATGATTAATACCTATAAAATCAAGGTTGCCCTTGATTTGATTAAGGAAATATTCATTTGTCAGCCATTTTGTGAATTTGGTCATCAACCGATCGCACCAGAGATCTCGAACCGGAAAATAAGCGCTCATATTGTGTGCGATTCCTACCTTGATCTTCGAATTGACGGTTTTCATACTTTTATAAGCGCTTTTATGCGCAGAAATAAAGCGAAAAAATGCCTTGACCGCCGATAAATACTGGTGTTTTTTGCCGGGAAACCAGTTGCCTCCGATAAAACCAGCATTCAGATAGACTGTTGGTTCGTTTAAAACCGACCAGAGCTCGATTTGATCACCAAATTCCTTCGCCATTTTGCCGGCAAAGCGAGCAAAATAAGCGGGAAATTTTTGATTTAGAACGCCACCGATATCATCCAACCATAATGGACAAGTGAAATGCCAAAGAGTAACCATCGGAGTTATGTCGTTTTTTAGCAGTTCATCGATAATTTCTCGGTAATGAGCGATCGCTTTTTTGTCAAAAGAACCTATTTTCGGTTCAACTCGCGACCACTCAATTGAAAACCGATAGGCATTTTGACCAGAATTTATTAAAATTTTTATGTCATCACGCCATCTATTCCAGCTATCAGCAGAGATCATCGAAGTTGAGCCGTTGGTAATTTTACCAGGTATTTTTTCCCAACGCGCCCAGTCATTATTCAAATGTCCCTCGATCTGATGGGATGAAGTAGCTGAACCAAAAAGAAATTTTTTAGGAAATTTAGTTTTCATCGTTTATATAACTGCGGAGGTGAAACCTCCTAATTAGGGATAAATTTTAGATCTATTTCTTCCAATCGTTACTTATTTAGTCTTTAAAGTTTAAAGTCCATCAAGTCTGTAAAGTTCATCCCTCGACTACGCTCGGGACAAGTAAAGTTTATTATGTTAAAATAATTGACCTAATTAATTTAAAATAATTACTTATTAATTACGTAATTCTTAATTTAATCATATCTCTTTTGAAAAATTTTGCAATTCCCAGTCAAATTGTCCACGGTAGTGGAATTTGACGGGTCAAGCGGCACGGAGGATAAGTTATCCCTCGACTGCGCTCGGGACAAGTAAAGTTTATCATGTTAAAATAATTGACCTAATTAATCTAATTGTTCTAATTGACCTAAAAAATGACTAATTTCAAAACATGTTCAAATGATAAAATTATATGACGGGGTTCACCCGGTCAAATCCTGCAATGCAGGTTTGCAGTAGCAAAATTTGACGGGGTAAAAGTACATCAAGCTAATAAAGTTGATGAAAAATATCTATTGACAAAATGGGTGTAAATTGGTACAATTTTGCATCGTTAAGCGAATACTTACGAACATTAAAAAGGCGGTGAATGATTTGAAAAAGAAAATAAATAAGAAAAATAAAACCAAAAAAAATAATAATTTATATATTTTAATAATCATTATCATAATTGTGCTATTGGGATTATGTAAAATTGTATCTATCGATAACAAACCGTCATCAAATCGGGTTGTTGATAGTGCAGCATATGACGAAACAATCTGGAATATTCCATCTAAATATGGATATGTAAAAATTGACGCGATAGACAATGATAAAGTTGTTAAAATTGTTAAATCCAGCTTTAATAGTTACGGCAAGAGGTTTTCCAATCATTATTCAACTGATAAACCGGAAGATATCAATGAATTTACATTTTCATTTCATAATGAATTATGCCGTAAGCTAAAAAGATATGGCTTGGTTATGAATGAACTAAATAAAAATCCCGAGCTTGACAAGCTGCAGCTTGAATTTAAAGAACTTAACAATTATCTAATTACAAAAGGATGGTATTGTTCATATATAAATATTTCTGATAATAATAAAACTATCATGAGACCATTCTTGTTTAAAGTTTGTATGATTAAGTCTGCGAATATTTCGAATTATGACGATACTCTAATACCATATAGGATCATTCTTGCTTCCGGATTCAGTTATGGATCTGAAAAATATATTAAAAATCAATGCTGGACTGAAAAATACGAAAATAATATTATCTTTGATATTGATAATATTAAAGCTACGGTATTGAATGTTGAAATGTATGTCAATAATTATCAATTGTATCGTAATAATCTTGGAACAATGATGCGAAATGCCGAATGGCTAGATAAATATCAAAATTCAAACAAAAAAGAATTTTTAAATTACGTATATGTGAATATATTGAAAACATTTGAAGTACACGAATTACAACATGTCAAGGATTATCAGCTTAGAACAAGTGCTTTCAGGAACAATTATAACCTTCAAGACATGATTAAGGTAGATATATTTCTTGAAGCGCATGCTTTTGTTGCAGAGTTGGCAAAAGGTCCAATTCAATTTGAAGTCCTGGGCAGAATGAATGAAGAAATCGAATCATGCCATTCCCAGATTCACCATTGCGCATATGTTTTTGTCAAAAAAATTATTATTGAGGACAACAACTTAGAAGGCACTAAATTATGTAATGAATTTAAAAAAGTCATTCTTCTAGAATCAATATTGGCACTTGAATTAATGGATGAATTTTATGAGGTTTTAATAAATAACATCAACACTCGTAACATATATGATAAATCCATCAGTAGCAACAAAAAATTTGAACGATTAGGAATTATATTGGAAATTAAATGATTATAAAAATAATTTTGCGCTTATAAGACCGGAGAAGAAATTCTCCGATTTTTTATATAAACAAAAACCCGCTTGTGGCGGGTGTTAAACTAAAAACTAAGAACGAAAAGCGAAAAATAAAATCTGAAATATTAAAATAGATTAATTTTATTTACAGCTTAAGGCACCTGCGGAACCGTCTGAATTATATTGCTGCTGGCAGGATTTGCCATCGCTCTCATATGTTTCCATTGATTTAATATAAGCAGCACTTGTTTTGCTTTTTTCAAAAAGAACTCCGGTATCATAGCCGACAGGGCCGGAATTTTTATCGGCGCAGATTTTTCTTGTGCCGGAGCTCGTTGCAGTTTCCCAGCAGCAAAGAGAATAGGACACGTTATTAATTGTCAGGTTTTCTGTGCCAAGCGCTGTGTATGATTTGCCGGCGACAGATTTGTCGGCACAGCTGGCGCTTGATGTTGATGCTTCTGTGCCGCTTGTTGTTGAGGTTGTGTTCGTGCTTGATTTGCCGCAGCTTGAACCGGTTAACGTTAATAATACTGCAAAAACAAGAATCAAAATGTTTTTTGTGTTCATGCTACTCCTTAAAGATATTAACTATTCAACGAATCAACGATTCAACTTTCAACGGGTCAATAAATTTGCCAGTATTTTTTCAATATCCAATTTATTTGCCCATAAATCTAAATATTTATAATCAAGTTTTTCGCCTGAGATTTTGATAATCGACTTGATATCTTCAATCTGCTTGTCGGAATATGATTCTTTGTGCCAAAGAGCTTTACTCAAAATTAAATCTTCGGGTGAACTGAAATAAATATTTTTGCCTAAAATTGTTTTTATCCTTTTTCTTTTAAGCTGGGATAAATTATATGGCGTTTTTTTGAGAATATAAAAATCAACTTTTATGCCGCTCTCGCCTTCTATAAAATTAAACTGCCCAAATAGTTTTAGCGCTCTTTGCATTGAATCTATGTCGATATATCCGGCGTCGCTTATTGATTTTAGTGCTTTTTCCAATGAATTAATGTCTTTCGGCTGTATTTGCACGATAATATCAATATCGGCAGTGAATCGCGGCCTGCCCCAGACCATGACAGCCATGCCGCCGGTAATTAAATAAGGGATTCTTAATTTATTTAGAATCCCAACAATATTAACCAAAAGATGTCTAGGATCGGCATTTTCCATAATGTATTTTATCTCCAGAGAGATCTTTGCCTAACTTCCATAAATCTGAGGCAACCTTAACTTTTTGATCCGCCGTCATTTTGCGGAAAATTTCATCCTGCTTTTCCTGAGCTTTGAAATTATAATTTATAGGAATATTATTTTTCATAATTTTATATATTAATTATAATATATCTCTTTTCACAAGAATTGCAAACAAAAAACCCGCATTGCTGCGGTAAAAATAAATAGTTATTAAGTTATCCCTCGATGTTACTCGGGACAGGTCAAGTTTATCAAGTTAATAAAGTTCATAAAGTTATCCCTCGATAATACTCAGGACAGGTCCCTCGACTGCGCTCGGGACAAGTAAAGTTTATCAAGTTGTAATGTTAGCTTAAAGAATTCAGATATCAATACTTAATACTATATCTATAAAATAATTATTATAGCTATAATAATTAATTATTTATTTTCTAATATGCGCCAATAATTGTATAATCATTGGCGCTGAATAAGTATTTAGTTTCGTTGGTATCATGATTATAAATCAGGTAGTTTCCGTTATCATAAATAATATAATTACTTTCATCAACGTCTGCGATCTTTGAAAAAGAGCGATACCTGTTTTCTGCAAAATTCTCGGCAGAAATTTCGTATAGTTTTTTACCCGAAAGATTATACTCATAATAGCCTTCCTTGGTATTTTCATCGAAATATTTGTCTTCAGGCAGTGTTTTTATAGATTGAAAATAAAGATTGTTATTATATAAATACATTCCTGAAATAGCCGCATATGGCTGCATGCAGTAAAAATTACGATAGAATTCATTGTCAATTTCGGAATCGGATAAATCAATAGTTTGATAGGCAGCAAATTTGGTTAAATCATAAGAGTCCTCTATCTTATCACCACTTTCATTAAAAGAATGTTTTTCTATATTAAATTTAAGATCCATAATATTGGAAGGCTGGAGGTTTTTCTTGATTGACCGGTCATATCGGAAATTCAGCCTTGGAATATAGAAATTATTATCGGGCGGATTTAATATCTGCCAAAAATCATCAATTTTATTACCCTTTTTGGTGTAATTGCATATAGCGCTGTCTCCATCGGTTAAATCGCTAAAGCCATCAGAGTGTTTGTAAATATTATTAATAGTCCCGTTTTTTGTATCCAATGTATAAATATCTTTAAAAAAACTGTTGGTCAACTTGGAGCTTGGTGATGTAATATTATTTTTGATAAATACTGTGTTGTCTTTCCAGTCAATAAAAGTAGGATCTTTGATGGATGATTTTGCCAATTCGCTGCATTGTTTTTTGCCAAGATCGCATATATAAATTAATTTTTCCGAAGATACTGCTCCGGAAACAATCATCTTGTTTTCACCAAAAGAAATTATATAATCATCGATGTTGTGGTTAGTGTATATTTTGAAATCGGAAAAGTAATTAAAAAGGTCAATCAACTGACTGGAAAATGTAAATGTAAGTTTTTTATCATATTTATTAAGATATAAATTGCTTTCGTTTTTAGTAACATAATAAATATTGTCATCAGTATTTTTAATAAAATGAGCAGCGGTTATTCCCTCAATCGGCTTCCTGTTTTTATCATATAATTGATTTACTGTGGCAACACCGGTTTTCTTGATTTCTTCAATTGAGGCATAGCAAAGAGAATAATCTTTGTTCCTATAAATTATCAGGTCCTTTTTATTGGGTTTTATAATCGTATCTAAAACAATTCCTTGCGGCACGGGATTAACAGGTGCCGGCACCTCAGTCATAAAATTATATATTAAGTAAATGCCCAGAATAAAAAGAATTATTGACGGCAACAAGACAACCAATTTAATTTTAATATTTAAACTTTTCCAATTTGAATATAGATTTTTCATTTCCCCTCCATTACATTTTTATAACATGCATTTACTATAATTATATCATAAAAAAAACCCGTATTGCTGCGGGAAGGGAAAAAATAGTTATAAAGTTCATAAAGTTCATAAAGTTATAAAGTTTTTAAAGTTCGTAAAGTTCTTTTCGTGCATCATTTAACATTATATAAAAAATATATAAATAAACCAGATGATGTTCTGATTATTTTTAAATTGATCATGCGGTGGGATAGTATTGTTTTAATATTTTGCAATAACAAGATATTGTAAGTAAATTAGCAATGCAAGATATATAAATAACACGCTGTAAAATAAGATTTTATATTTTAAAAATTTAAGAACAATAATTATTAATGAAATTAATAGTCCCATAGCAATATAAGTTAAATATAATTCATATCCCGTAAAATATGTTAATGCAGCATTTACAATAATTCCTGATCCAATAAAAATATATATAATTATAATTACACTGAAAAATAATCTTATTCCATAGCCTATAGAGTTCCTATTTTCAATATTTTCATTCTGATTTTTTGGCATTTTCCTCCAAAGATAGGATAATATCATTTTTATCATATCTCTTTTGAAAATTTTGGCAAGTTTGTTATTAGCTATTAGCTGTTGGCCATTAGCTATTTGCTATAAGGTGTTAGCGTAATTATTTTAACTTTATGTTTTCATTTTTGTTTGGTAAAAAGTTTTCCTTTGAAATCACTTTTTTACCCGTTTTTTGTTCCAATTCTTTTCTTGCATTTTTGGCAACTCTCCCACCATTTATACCAGAAACTTTATTTGGAATAAAACCTGTTGCATTGTCCGTTTCGGCAATTTGGCGCGTGGAAAGTTCGGCAAGAGCTGTAAAGATTAGTTCTGCCTCGTTCATGTGGTCGCGAAGATTTTGGCGTTTTAAATTCTTGATTTCTTTATGTTTTTTAACTGTAAGCCCGCTCCATTCTTGATGGATAACATTGGTAAGTATGGCATATTCTTCTTGTTTGGTAACTTTGTGATCGTTCCAGTAGTCGGTGAGTTTATTGCGTGTTTCTTGTCCCATCATTCTTTGCTGTATCCATTTTTCGCTTCTGCCAAGATTTTTCCAATTACCTCTTGCGCGGTTTAATGATTTTTCCGGATCTTGAATTTCCTGTATTCTTTCGTAACCAACTTTTGCAAGCCAGAGTTTAAAAGGCTCGGCGTTTTTTGAAGGAATTGATTGAATTATGCGTAGCATGGTCTCCGTGTCGGCGACATCTGTAATGCGCATTTTTCCATCGGCTGCTATCATTTTCAAACCGTTACATTTTGTAACGGTTTCACTAGATCCTTCGTCAAGTAGCCTTTTTTTCAAAACTCTCCAGTATACTTGTGGGTTATCACTTTCTGATAAAATTGCGACAACATCGACTACAGAAAAACACCATTTTTCTTTTTTATCATCCCAGATTCTTCTAATTTTTTGTCCTTCAAATAGTGCTATTTTGGTGTTTGCCATTTTATCTCCAAATTTCTAAAACAGAGGAGTGTTTACCTATAATATATGCTTATTTTTGTATTTATGCAAACAAAAAAACCCGCTTGGGGCGGGTGGGTTAAAATAGTTCATAAAGTTTATAAAGTTCTCAAAGTCATTATGAATTTTTGTGCGGTTTGCCGGTCATGTAGTTGATTTCTTCAGGACCACAATAGCAGGTTTCTCCCCTTTCCATTAATACTGCTAGCCCGAATGAGATTATCGCAGTAATGATCGCATACCATCCTGGATAGTGATGCGGAAAACAAAACATATCTCCGATCATAAAAAATGCGGTAAAAATTGAAAATCCGGCAAGAATTGACATCTATTTCACCCCCTTTTCAGAAATTTCGATAATCTTTAATATTTTGAAAACACCCTTGTAACACTCCAGCACTGTGGAGGAAGCCAAGGGATATTTGAGCCGGAAGGCGTTTTCTTTATCCCATTTGAATATTCCGGTTAAAAGAAATTTGATGGCGTTTTCGTGGGTGACAACGAGAATGTTTTTATAATCAGATTTTAATATTTCAATGATAAAACACATAAACCGTTCGTAAACATCCTGCTGGCTTTCGCCTCTCGGCGGTTTGTGAAACCAATTTTCGTTTTTGATTTGTTCTTTGATTCTTGGAGGCCGTGCCTTATAGTCGAATTGCCCTTCCCAGTCACCCTGGTCAATTTCGGCAATTTCTGCTCTTATTTCGTATTTAACCCAACGATTAGGGTATAATTGATTGAAAACATGCCTTGCTGTCTGCTGGGCTCTTATGGCCGGAGAAGAATAGATTTTATCAAGATTGAGATTGTTTTCTTTGAAATACTGTTTAAGGTGTTTTCCCAGGGCTTTTGACTGGATCTTGCCTACTTCTGTCAGCTCGCACCAATTGCTTTGTCCGTATACCCTGATTTTCCTGAAAATGCCGATATTTTCCCGGTAATGGACATTGCTTTCGCTTTCACCATGCCTGACAAGGAATATTCTTTTTGATTTTGCGGCATATTGTCGTTTTTCGAATTCTAATTCGTCCTTGTAATGACTAATTTCGGCAAGAATTGTATCTCTTTTATTTTCAAGATGTTGCATTCGGCTATAGTTGGTGGGAATCTCCCCATCGGCTCCCGAGACGCGATATTCCATCATTTCGGATTCGATTTCCTTGTCAATCTTATATAATTCTTCTTTAAGAACTCTGAATATTTCATCGTACGATCTTTCCTCCACTTTGCCCACCGCCTTGTTAAAGAATTTTCTGAGGTCAAAATATCATAAAAAGACGTGTTTGTAAAGCTTACCCCTTATAGCACTTCCTCGACAATACTCGGGACAAGTCGGGACAAGTAAAGTTAATAAAGTTCACAATGTCGTCTAACAAATTACGAATATATACGAATATACGAATGAGGCAATTTTCAAAATAGATAAATTGTTTGACGGGTTAAATAATTATATCTTTTTAGGATTTTGATCGCCGGATTTTTTTTCGAATTTATCGCCGACCTGGCACTCGGCGTAAAAATCCCCATTGACGCTGAATTTTATTTTTTTGCCTTCTTCGGTTTCGAAAATGAGATAATAAATCGAGTAGGCTGCCCCGCCCGGCCGGCTGCGATCCACCCTGTTTCTCGTTTCCTTTTTATCAACCAGTGTACCTTTCCAGGCGGATTTAATTTGTTTTGTGACGACGAAATAACCGATTATTGTCGCAATAACCACTGCAACTATGACGATTATTAATGTTAAATTCATGTTACTCCTTTCATTAAGTTAATAGTCTATTAAGTCGAAAGTCTATCAAGTCTGTAAAGTTATTTTCATTAAAACACTAAACCGTTAAAACATTTTAGCAATAAACTATATTTTAATCATATCTCTTTTTCATGTTTTTGCAAACAAAAATCCCACTAGGATGTGGGATTGTGATTTGGGCTAGCTGGTTCTTTTTTTAGAGAAAATAGTATTGAAAGTGTTATTGCGTAAAGGCAGAATCCGGTGATAAGCAGCATTCCGGCGTTGAGGTCGAGGAAATTGAGAATAGAGTAGAAAAATTTGTAAATATAGCCGAGAATATCATCAAGCCATGGAAGCGCCGATATTATCGGGCCGTAAAAGACAAAGAAAATGATAACTAGGAATAGGAAGAAATAATTGAAGAATTTTTTTATTTTGGACAAGCGGATCACTCCTTAATATTTTAGTTCATCAAGTTTTAAAGTTCATAAAGTTATAAAGTTAAAAGTCCATAAAGTCCTTGAAGTCATTCGATAGATTGGAAGAGGTCGTAGAAATATTTTGCGGCGGATTCGTTGGAAAGACGAGCGGGAGCGCCGATAGCGTATTTAAGTTTTTTTACAAATATATTCCGATCTTGGGCAGTGTCAAAATTGAGTATAGAGCTAAATTGAATTCCGGTGCTCATGTGCTTGTGCCCGCGGTTTAAGTATTCTTCTTCGCATTTGGCGCAGCGGGCTTCAAAATTGTTGTTCATCGTCCGTCCGCGGGAAGTTAAAAAATCAGCGCGATAAAAGCAAATCGTACTAGCTATCTGGCTTTTGCAGCTGCGGCATACCCCTGTGACAGGCGGGTTCTCGCCGATCGTTATCAGAGTTTCTACGATGATTTTATCACGGTAACGCTCAAGATTATTGTATATCCAGTTTAAATATGGATAATCGGTGAACATCATTTTTTCAAGCGACATGTCTTTTTCCTGATATTTTTTAAGCGTGCAGATGTGCGGATGCGAAAACGGATTATAACTAGGCAAATAAATCACTCCTTGTTAAAGAATAATATAGGGAGGATTATAGCAGAAAAACGGGAACTTTTCAATATCAATTGACCTAATTAACCTAATTATTCTAATTGACCTAAACAAATTTCAATAAATGGTTTAATGGAATTGACGTAAGCAGGAGAATGGGATATAATCAATAATTAACAACGCTTTTTAACAAAGAGGTGATTTTGTGAAGATACTTTTGGTTGACGATGATGAAAATTTCAGAAAAGCCATGAAACGGCTGCTTAAAAGTTGCAATTACGATGTTGTTTCGGATAATGACGGGAAATCAGTCCTAAATATATTGATGAATGAACACAAAGCGCTTGATGAAGACGAGAACATAAAACTCGTGATCACCGACCTGATAATGAAAGAGATGAACGGCGACGAGCTTGCGCATAAAATAAAAGCATTGGATCGTGAACTTCCGGTGATTTTGTGGTCCGGCGACCCGGACAAAATAATAAATAATCCCCACGCCGATTATAAATTGGATAAATCTATTGGTATACTGGAATTAATAAATATCATTGAATCCATCAAAAATAGGAAACTTTAAACGAAACCCATAAATCCCGGCAAATAGCCGGGATTTTTTATTTAAAAAATTGCCTTGGCGGCAATTTATTTACAGACATAAACCTTAAGTTATAACCGAGATTATATACTTAAAGTCTATGCTGTCTGATTACATTATAACATAATAAAAAATAAATTTACAATTTTCAAACGATACTATTTCAATTTCTTGGTCAAGCGATCGAAAAATTCATTTTTTTCAGCGGGTGCGATAGTAAGATCATCGATTATATCTCGGCCGGTAAGCAAATGCTTGTGATACATGATGGTGATACTGTCTTCGTCTCTTCCTAATCCCCAAACCCATCGCTCCAAATCAACACGTTTTGTCTTCCCTCCCTTGGGGATAACTTTTGTTATCTTATTATAAGGAATTTTATGGATAAGCAATCCCTCAATGACAAAAAGATATCGCTCGGTTATTTCGTAACTTGTGCTGAGAATAAAAATAACTGCAATAAATATTGCTAAAAACAACAAAAACAAGACGAGGGCGTAACTCAAATTTCCGGATAAATAAAAAAGATATGCGTCAATAAAGAAAATAAAAGAACTTACAAGGATGATAATAAGAACTACATACTGCATTATGGCAATTTTTGGTTTATAAATTTTATGCTTCATAATATCATTATAACGCAAATTTTGTTTTGTTTCAAAAAACCACCAACGCGATGTTGGTGGTTTTTAATACACAATTTATTTTTTCTTGCCAATTCGGTACATTCCGGTGCCGCAGTCGGGACATACTCCCTTGGTTGCCGGCTTGCCATTTTTCATGGTAACGTCCTGTGGATCTTTCATTTCTTTTTTTGCTTTGCATTTAACGCAATAAGCTTCCATGTTTACTCCTTCTGCCCGAAGGCAGGAAATTAGTTTATAAAGTTAATTTTTAATATTTAGATGATATGCTTCTTTGATGAATGATAATAATTCGCTGTCAATTTCTTTTTTATCAAGAATATCAAAATAATACAAGTATAGGATAGTAAACATACGGTTATTTATCTTTATGATGATGTTTTTTTTCAGAATTATTCTTTAAGATATAATAAACATAATACCCTATTCCAGCGCAAATTAAAATTAAAATCAATATCCAGATAAAACGGCAGAAGCATTTTAGGCAGTCGGTTTCTGCAACTTCGGGACAATTGCTTGCGGCTTCTTCGCCAGCCGGGGTTGGTGTAACGGCAGGAGTTGCCTCGGCTGCAGATGGACTTGGCGCGGCAGTAGTGGTTGTTGTGACGGTGGGTGTCGGAGTAGGTGAAGGAACAGCAGTTGAAATAATAATCTTATGCGAATTAGTAAAAGTTCCTTTGGCAGGCAGAGTCAAACTGCCCGAAAGACCGTCAAGCGAGGATGTGATCGTGCCGCCATTAAGTTCCAATGCATTCTCCGAATCATAATCTAGCGGATCGGCTGAATCGCCGCTTTGGATGCTATAGGTAAACGAGAGGGTATCGCTGCCGCTTCCTGAAGAATACTCTGCGTAGCGGACATTTGGCCCAACATTAAGTTTAATTTTTGGAATGCCGGTGACGCTCACGCTTTCAGAGTATTTTATTGTGATAGTGATAACTGCCCCGCTTCCATAAGTTCCGTCGGCAGTTGTTGAGGATACTTCTAAAATGCCCGGACATAATATAGTTTCTGATTCATTTATATAAAAAGGACGATAATCAACCGGTCCGTCGATCATCGAACCGGTTGCTGTATTATCTGTAGTGCAGAAATAATTGTTTGTGGCATCAATTATGCCGGCGGCTAAATTTGTGATGTTTTTTATTGTGTTGCAGATTTTATTGTTGTTGATGACAGGCGCTGTGCTGCCGATATTGGCGACAATGCCATACTGGTTGCCGGTAATAGAATTATTTGTGATATTTGTGCTTGCGCTAACACTCGCGCCAATTTCAATGCCTTTTTCGATGCAGGATAGATTATTATTTTGGATAGTTGGCGCGAGAGCGGCGCTGTCGTTAATATAGATGCATTTTTGGTAGCCGCTTATTGTATTGCCGGTGATGTTATCAGGCGAGCCTTTTATTTCAATTCCTGCTCCTGTTGCGCCGGAGCTGCCGCCTGCCATGGTGTTTCCTCTGATGAGTTTGGTGTTGGTGTGGACGCGGCGGAGCCAGATGGCGCGGTCGCCGACATTATTAAATGAGTTGTTTTGTATCGTCAAATTGAGGTTGGCTTTTTGGGCGGATACCCGGATGCCGGCGTCATCATTTCCCGGACTGTAAATGTCATAAAATTCATTGTCGTGGATATTAATGTTATCGGTGACAGTGTTGGAGTTCATGTTTATGCCGTAAGATTTGACGGTCGGACTGGTGTTGTAAAAATTATAGAATTTATTGTGGTCAATTTCCACATTGGTGGCGCCTTCGTTTCCAATAACTATCCCGCCGTTTCCTGGTGAAGGATCAGGATAACCCGGGGCAATGTCATGGAGCCAGCAATTTGTGATGCGGATGTTGGAATTATCATTAATGAATATTCCGAATGGTTCGCCGCCCGGAGGAGTGGAAGGGCCGGATATGTCAAATCCATCAATGATGACATTGGAAACAGCATTTATTTGAAGAGCTCCGTTATTTTCACTGGTGACGATTTTTGCTGCTCCGATGCCGTCGATTGACTGCATAAGGAGCGGTTTTGTGACATAAACATTTGTAATATTATAGGTGCCGCCGCCGACATAGACATTTCCGCCCGGATCTACCAACAGAATACCCTGATCAAGAGTTTTGACGGCGCAATTCAAGCCCGGACCACCAGAGCCGGGGTAAGGCGCATTGACCGAGCCGTCACAATTCACGTCATCGCCGTCAACCCGCACATAGGTGTTGGCAATTGTTGCGCGGGAAAACTGGCCGTAATTATAAATGCCGAGTATTAAAAGAAGCACAACCAGCACTGCGGCGGCAATTGCCGCATAGTGGACGGAACCGTTGTACCTGAGATAGAACGGCATTGATTCGTCTGGTAATTTTTCAATTTTTTTTGTATCGCTCTGATGCGATTCTGAGTCCTTTGCATGTTTATTTTTCATGATGCAATCCCTCCAAAATATATTTAATTTGTATTAAAATAATTGGCAATTTGAATACCGACAAAGTTGGTAATGAATATTACAACAATGGCAATCAGAAGATGCTCAAGCACCGGCTTCCAGGGCTTCATGCCCCGCACGAGTCCGATAAAATAACTGAAGATTCCGAGAATTATTAGCCCCATGGCGATACAAACTATTCTGGCAAGATTAATGTCGTATAAAATAAAAGGAACTATGAAAAGCGAGGCAAAAACCAGTTTGGCAAAGAATGTACTTGCGGTCGCTTCCCAGATTTCTTTGATTGTGGTGTCCTTGGCAGTTTCCTCGGAAATGTGAATACCGAGCGCATCCGAAAAAGCATCGGCAATCGCAATAGTGAGAATGCCGGCAATTACCACCATTTTTAAATGTGTTCCGGCGGATAGCCCCATAATAAGACCGAGGGTGGTGATTATCCCGGATGTAAGTCCAAAGCCGATGCCGATTTTGATGTATTTGTTCATATCCAATTCTGTTATTTTATTTTAATATTATTTTATCATAAAATAGAATAAATTAAAAATAAAAAAAACCACTGATTCGAAAACCAGCGGCTATGTATATTATTGATTGCTGCATGACGTTCGGCAACGATGACATAAAGAATGCTCAATTTTTTCCGGATTATATCCGCCGCAACTATCACAGGTATAATTGTCCGGCTGATTTGCAACTTCAAATGATAATATTTTATTATCTTCAAAATCTTGAAAAAAATCGCCTGGAAAGCACCCAATTCTGATGAAGTAATCGGCAATTTCATTAATTTTTTGCCATTGTTTATGCGATACAAAACCTCTAAATTTCCCTATATCGGTTATTGAAACTACATTATCAGAATTTGATGCATTCTCGCATTTTACATTTTCCAACCATACACCTCCTTTAAAATATTAAGCTTTGAGGACAAGTTCCGTTTTTTCGGCTTCCACACCGCCTTCATCTTCCTCAATTTCAATAATCTCGGAAATGTTGGCACCGGCATTTTTCAGATATCCGCATTCTAGATAATCAAGAAGCGCCAATTCTTCCATATCGGGGCCGGAGATTTCCATTATTATATTCCACCCCTTGAAATTTGTTTTTGAGAGGTAGAAATAATAAGTTTCGCTCCCTTTAAAGAGCTCCGAAACATAGACATCTTTTTCAATCTTGTCGAAGCTGTCTTTGACCATGTATTTTTCGATAAACTGCTTGACGCTCCCCGGAAAATGCAGAAACCTGATAATCGACCAGTCGTCTTCATTTTCCTTCAAAGGTTCGTAAAAAAATTCTTCGGGTCCTTCGGAATCCAAAGCACCCATTATTTATCACTTCCTTTCATTAAAATATTTTGTTCAAGAGCGATTAATAAAATTATTATAGCATTTATAAGATGATTAATCAATAATTACCATTCAAAATATTTGCAGGTTGTTATTGAACGAAATGCCGGTTGAGTGAGCATTCAAAAATCTGAACAAGGATATCCAGTGAAGATTTTCAGAAGCGAACGAATAGGCTGGCTAGGGCGGCTGAAAGAGAAATAATAACCTGCAAATTTTGTCACAACGGTTTGCCGAAGGCGATGCGGTCGGGGGCGGAACCCTCGGTGTTCATGATGCTCGCGGGTTTCAAAGTGAAGGCGCCGTATTTGTCGTTGATGGCGTCCATTGCCAAAGACAGATTTTCCTGTTTTTCGAAAGATTGGAAAAGCCGTTTCTGCCGGGCGCGGGGTTTTACAAGATTAAAAAGCGCAAGGCCGATTCTGATCGGCGCATCATCCTCCTTGGAAAATTCCTGCCAAAGACGGGAAATGAGGCGGCTCAAAGTGATGCTGTCGGAAAAATTTTGAACCTTCATTCCCCTTTTGTATCCGCCGTAACTTAAAAATTTTACGCCGAGAAATATTCCGCCTGCCTCAAGCCCGCTTGCGCGAAGGCGTTTTCCTGCTTTTTCCGCGAGTTTCTGGAGCACCGCCCATGCCGAGCGCCAATTTCTAAAACGCGGCGCGAGCACGTGCGAGTGGCCGATGGATTTCGGTATCGGCAAAATTGCATCCGTTAGATCGAAGCCGTGGAGTTTCAGGTGCCAGTACTCCCCCATCGCCCCCAGTTTTTCCTTGAGCTGCCAATTGGGGCATTTGAATAAATCAATCGGCGTGAAAAAGCCGAGGTGATGAAGATTGCGCTCCATGCGGAAATTTATGCCCTTGATATCGGTGAGTTTTTGGGAAAGATAATAGCTTTCGAGATTTTCCAGTTTTATTTCGTGAAGTCCGTCAGGCTTTTGGTATTCCGAGGCCTGCTTGGCGAGAAAAATATTGGGGCCGATGCCGACCGATGATTTCAGATAGCGACCGAGCTGGGAATGGATTTTTTCCTTGATGGCGAGCGCGAGCACTTTTGCACTTTGGGAATTTTGCTCCGAGGGGCTTAATTTTATCACTGCCTCGTCAATGCTTTTCACCGCGAGAAACGGAGAAAATGATTCCAAAACTTCCACCAATTTCTTATGATATGAAAGATACAAATAAGTGTCCGATTCCCGGATGATAAGCGCCGGGCAAAGCGCTTTGGCATCTTTTACGAGTTTGCCGGTTTTGACGCCGAATTTCTTGGCTTCGTATGAAGCAGAAATGATGCAGCCGTTTGGCGTATTTACCGGAGTGACCGCCAAAGGTTTTTCTCGAAACAAAGGATGCTCCTCTTGTTCACAGGAAGCAAAATAGGCATTCATGTCGATAAAAAGGTATTTGGTGTTTTGGGGGCTCGTAAAAACAGATATAATGTACCTCCAACCACTGATCTTATTCACAGATAGCACGGATAGGAAATTAAATTATCAGTGAGATCTGTGGTAAAAAATCAGTGGTTAGATCACATTATACTAAATTCCCGAACAAAAAGCGAACAAGAGCAAAATAGCAAGGTGTCATCTCTTGATTATTCAATGATTTTCATATATTATCTGAACAAATCAATTGATATCATCCGTACATTAATAAATTTAGGGGGTAAGAAAATGAAGAAAAGAATTGTTGTTGTGGGAATGGGAGCAGTTACTTCATATGGTGATCTAAAAAAAACATGGGCCGAAATAATCGCAGGAAAATCGGGAATCGGGCCGATAACATTATTCGATCCTTCAAAATTCGATGATCTTTACGCTAAAAATGCCTGTGAAATAAAAAACTGGGAGAACACTTTTGATTTGGTGCTGCATGATTGGGCTACCTTCACAAATGAAAAATATTCCGAACTTGCGAAAATGATTAGGAGGTATACTAATCGCAGCACACAGTTTGCAATAGCCTCAGCAATTCAATCAGTATTAAACAGTGGAATGACATGGCTGAAGTTTTCTGAAAATGAAAAAGAAATATTTAGGCAATATGCCGGAGTGGTTGTCGGAACAGGCGGCGCAGGGCACTTTAACAGTGAATCATCAAATAATTTGCCTGAAATATTGAAAGTTTATAAATCCTTTCGTGAAAGGTCGGACCACTTGGCTCCTTATCAGGTAGCTCGAGATATGATAAACTCACCAACAGCAATAATTTCTATGATGCTCGGATTTCACGGATCTTCTGTGACTTGCAGCAGTGCCTGCTCATCCGGAAATGCGGCAATTATCGAATGCTGCCGCAGAATATTATTAGGTGAAAACGAAATAATGATTGGTGTTGGCACTGATGCCTGCATCACTCCTTATATAATTGAAGGATTTTGTCAAATGAGAGCATTGTCAAAAAAAGGAGTTTCTTGTCCATTTTCGCATGACAGAGATGGTTTTGTTATGGGGGAAGGCGCTGCAGCTTTGCTGATTTCATCATTGGAATTTGCCCGGAAACTTGATCTTCCAATCTTGGCTGAAATTGCAGGATATTCCGAAACATGCGATGCCTATCATATTTCCCTACCTGGCAATCAACAGGGCGTATGCATGCAAAAAGCCATTGAGAATGCCGGGCTTGCGCCTGATGATATAGATTACATCAACGCGCATGGCACCGGCACGCCGGAAGGAGACAAACATGAACTCGGTGAAATTGTCAAAGTTTTTCATACGTCTTGCGACTACTTGCTGGTGAGTTCAACTAAATCAATGACAGGACACCTAATCGGCGGGGCTGGAGCGCTGGAATCAGCATTCTGTATTTTATCAATACTAGACGGGACAGTACCTCCAACAATCAATTTCACAAATCCGGATCCGGACGCAGGCAATTTCGATTACGTTCCGAATATTGCGCGTCGCCAAGAAGTAAATTGTGCCATGAATAATTCCTTTGGCTTTGGCGGGCAAAACGCCGTAATTATTTTTCAGAAAATATAAAATCAATATATCAAAATCCGTGGCAGAAAAATGCCGCGGATTTTTTTATATAAACAAAAACAGCCACGATCTAGTTAAAAGTTCATAAAGTTATCCCTCGACAACACTCGGGACAAATAAAGTTTATAAAGTTGATAAAATTCAATAAAAAACAAAAACAGCCCTTTTAGGACTGTCTTTGTATTTGTATTTACTATTAACTATATGCGATATGCCATAAGCTATGTTTTTATTTCTATATCAACTCCGGCCGGCATGTCGAGATTCATTAGAGCATCAATAGTTTTGGCGCTCGGGTCAAGCACATCGATTAACCGCTTGTGAATTCTTTGCTCAAATTGCTCGCGCGCGTCTTTATGCACAAATGATGATTTCAGCACCGTGATTTTATTTTTTTCGGTAGGAAGCGGAATCGGTCCGACGATTATTGCGCCGGTTCGAAGCGCTGTGTCGAGAATTTTTCGGGCTGATTTATCAATAATACGGTAATCGTATGCTTTCAAGCGGATTCTGATTTTTTGTTTAGATTGTTTAGGTTCACTTTTTTTGGGCAATTGATACTCCGTAAATTATTTCTTAATCTCCGTGACAACTCCGGCTCCTACGGTTCGACCGCCTTCGCGAATGGCAAAGCGCATGCCTTTTTCCATTGCAACAGGCTGGATTAATTTGACTTTGAATTTGATAGTATCGCCGGGCATAACCATTTCGGTGCCTTCCGGCAATTCCACTTCACCGGTTACATCAGTGGTGCGGATATAAAATTGCGGCTTGTAGCCTTTGAAAAATGGAGTGTGCCTTCCGCCTTCTTCTTTGGTGAGAATATATACTTCTGATTCGAATTCGGTGTGCGGAGTGATGGAACCGGGCTTTGCCAGAACCTGTCCTCGCTCAATGTCTTCTCTCTCAACACCACGTAGCAAAACTCCGACATTGTCGCCGGCTCTGCCTTCGTCGAGCATTTTGCGAAACATTTCAACGCCCGTTACAACAGATTTTTTAGTGGGTTTCAAGCCGACTATTTCTATTTCTTCATTGACTTTGACAATTCCGCGCTCAACTCTGCCGGTGGCAACTGTGCCGCGGCCTTTAATGGAAAATACATCTTCAACCGGCATAAGAAACGGTTTGTCAATTTCGCGTTTCGGATCAGGAATATAATCATCGAGCGCTTTCATCAATTCGTCGATTGCTTTTCCGGCTTCTGCATCGCCTTCGAGCGCTTTAAGCGCTGAGCCTTTTATAATTGGAATATCGTCGCCGGGATATTTATACTTTTTCAAGAGATCTCGGATTTCCACTTCCACCAAATCAAGCAGTTCCTTGTCGTCAACTTGGTCAACTTTATTGAGAAAGACGACAATATTCGGAACGCCGACCTGATAGGCAAGCAAAATATGCTCGCGGGTTTGCGGCATCGGACCGTCGGTGGCAGACACAACAAGAATTGCCCCATCCATTTGTGCGGCGCCAGTGATCATATTTTTAACATAATCGGCATGACCCGGGCAGTCAACGTGTGCATAGTGCCGTTTGTCGGTTTCGTATTCGACATGATATGTGGCAATTGTAATGCCTCGCTCTTTTTCTTCAGGAGCATTATCAATTTCGTCAACTTTTTTCGCTTCGGCCATTCCTTTTTTTGCCAAGTGGCTTAAAATTGCTGCGGTAAGAGTTGTTTTGCCGTGGTCAACGTGCCCGATTGTGCCAACGTTTACATGCGGTTTTTTTCGTTCAAATTTACCTGCCATATTTTCTCCTTCCCCCTTATAATGGGTTTTTTAATTCTTCCATTAAATTAATATTAATGAAAGAAAAATATTTTAATCTAATAATAACCAAAAAATAAACTAATGTCAATTGATTTAAATCAATTGATTAATAATTAAATGATTATGTATATATTATAAATTATTAATCAGCCGATTGTCAATGTTTTTTTTCAGAATTTGAGTCAGGTTTTTTATCTTCAATGGGCTTTTTTTCTTCTTTGGCATCTTTGGTTTCTTTTTGACTTGGGATAGTGCCTTTTGAACGTCCGGCAATCAGATATATAAGCGCGCCAATCCAGCCAAAGCCGAAAATAAATGTAAGCACCAATACCAAAATCCAGGTTGTTTTTTCATTTCCTGGAAATTGACGCCTAATGCAGTCAATAAGCATAAATAGCCAAAAAATAAATATTAGAAGCGCTACAAGCATTATAATTATCCAAATAGTAATTCCAATTCCGGCAAGACCCAAGCCAAGGGCAGCGACAACTCCGGCTTCGTCTGAACTCATATTAGGTGTGTCAGCGTAAGCTTTTGTAATAAATAACAATTTATCCATAAATCCTCCTTTTATTTCTTTTTACCTTCAATTATCAGGTTGGCAATATTTGTCGGCACCTGTTCGTAATGATCAAATTCCATTGTGTAGGTTGCCCGGCCCTGGGTCATGGAGCGAAGCTGGGTGGCGTAGCCAAACATTTCGGCTAATGGCACCTTGGCATCAATCACTTTTGCCATTCCCCGCTCGGTTGTTCCTTCGATTCGTCCGCGCTTGGAGTTAAGATCGCCCATGACATCGCCGAAGAAATCTTCAGGGGTAACCACTTCCACTTTCATAATCGGCTCTAAAAGGATCGGTTTGGCTTTTTTGACAGCAGCCTGCAGCGCCATTGAGCCGGCAATTTGAAATGACATTTCCGATGAGTCAACATCATGATAACTGCCATCATAAAGCGTTACGCTTACATCGACAAGCGGATATCCGGCAATAACGCCGCGGTCCAATGCTTCCTTGACGCCTTTTTGCACCGGGGGAATAAATTCGCGGGGAATGACACCGCCGACGATTTTATCGATAAATTCAAATCCCTCTCCGCGAGCTTTAGGAGAGATATCAAGCCAGACATGGCCATATTGGCCGCGGCCGCCGGTTTGGCGGATGTATTTGCCTTCGGCTTTGGCATTTGCCAGTATAGTTTCTTTATACGCTACTTGCGGACGTCCAACATTTGCTTCAACTTTGAATTCCCGTTTCATGCGGTCAACTATTATTTCAAGATGCAGTTCGCCCATGCCGGAAATAAGTGTTTGGTTGATTTCCTGATCAGATTTAATTCTAAAAGTTGGGTCTTCCTGGGCAAGTTTTTGGAGTGCGATGCCCATTTTTTCCTGGTCGGCTTTTGTTTTCGGCTCGATAGCAACAGAAATGACCGGCTCGGGGAATTCAATTTTTTCAAGAATAACCGGCGATTTTTCATCGCATAAAGTGTCGCCCGTAGTGGTGTATTTGAGCCCGACGGCGGCGGCAATTTCGCCGGCAAATACCTCGGAAACGTCTTCACGGTGATTGGCATGCATTCTGAGAATCCTGCCAATTCTTTCTTTTTCACCTTTTGATGAATTTAAAACATAAGATCCGGCTTTTAGCACGCCCGAGTAAACCCGGAAAAAAGTCAGCGTCCCCACAAATGGATCGGTGGCGATTTTGAAGCCAAGCGCCGAAAAAGGCTCGCTGTCATCGGCTTTCCGCTCGAGTATTTTTTCCGGATCACTAACATCATGCCCGTTCACCGGAGGAATATCGATTGGTGAAGGCAAATAAGAAATAACAGCATCAAGCATATTCTGCACGCCTTTATTTTTTAAAGCCGATCCGGTAAGCACTGGAACAATTTTAGATTCAATTGTAGCGTATCGCAGCGCTTTATACATTTCGTCTTCGGTAAGAACATGGCCGCCTAAATATTTTTCCAAGAGAACATCGTCAGTTTCAGCGATTTTTTCAATCATTTGATTGCGGTAGGTCTCGGTGTCTTTTATCATATCTTCGGGAATATCAGTGATTTCAATTTCTTTTCCCAAATCATCTTTAAATAATAGGGCTTTATTTTTTATGAGATCAATTATTCCTTTAAAATTTGATTCGGCACCGATCGGAAGTTGTATAGGAACTGCATGGGTCCCGAGCCGGTCTAGAATTGAGCGATAGGAGCGATAAAAATCAGCGCCCATTCGATCCATTTTGTTGATAAAGCATATGCGGGGAACTTTAAATTTATCGGCTTGCCGCCAGACAGTTTCCGATTGCGGTTCAACTCCGGCTACTCCGTCAAACACAACCACTGCGCCGTCAAGCACCCTGAGTGAGCGCTGGACTTCGGCAGTAAAATCAATGTGCCCCGGCGTGTCAATAATATTAATGCGCGCCAGTTTCTTTCCGTCACCGCCGAGAAAATTCGGCAGAGTCCAAAAACATGTTGTTGCAGCTGATGTAATGGTGATGCCGCGCTCCTTTTCCTGCTCCATCCAGTCCATTTCGGCTTCTCCCTCATGAACTTCGCCGATTTTATGTTTTTTTCCGGTATAAAAAAGCACGCGCTCGGAAACTGTAGTTTTTCCGGCGTCAATATGGGCAATGATGCCGATATTGCGGGTATCGTTTAGTGAATATTCTCTGGCCATGTCTACTCCTTAAAATTTCAATTTTCAATTTAATTTTTTCTTGTGATTAATGGTGACTCATTGTGATTCGTAGTGGTTTGTTGTAATACAATTAGTCACGCGAAGCCAGCCACTATTAGTCACTATGAATCACATTATTTTTAAATGAAAATTGAGAAATGTAAATTGAAAATTGTATTTTAGTATTAGAATCTAGCATAGTGGGCGAATGCTTTATTGGCTTCGGCCATTTTATGCATATTTTCCCGTTTGGTCATGGCGGCGCCGGTTCGGTTGTAGGCATCCATAATTTCCTGGGCCAGGAATTCCTCCATGTTTTTTCCGTGTTTGTTTCTGGCCGAGTTTATTATCCAGCGCATCGCCAGAGTAACTTTCCGGTCTTCGCGGATTTCCATCGGCACCTGATAGGTTGCACCGCCAATTCTTTTTGAACGGACTTCTAAAAGCGGGCTGGCGTTTCTGATTGCGGTTTCAAATACTTCAAGCGGTTCTTTTTTAATTTTATCTTTAATAATATCAAAAGATCGATAAACAATAACACTTGATGTTTTCTTTTTGCCATGGAGCAGTATTTTATTGATTAATTTTGCAACCAAAACCGAATTATATTTTCGGTCCGGCTTGATTTCCCTTTTTCTGATATATTTTCTTCCTCTCATTGTTCCTCCGGATTAGCGTTTAGCTATTAGCTGTTGGCTGTTGGCTTTATACTAATTTTTTAAAAGCTAATGGCTAATAGCTAACAGCATATTATGATTTTATTTTTTGCCTCTTTTGGCGCCATATCTTGATCGACCTTGTTTTCTGTTTTCTACTCCTGTAGTGTCAAGCTTGCCTCTGACAATGTGGTATCGCACACCCGGCAAATCTTTAACGCGGCCGCCTCTAATAACAACAACCGAATGTTCCTGCAAATTATGACCTTCACCGGGAATATATGCTGTTACCTCTTGGCCGGATGTCAGACGAACCCTGGCAACCTTTCGGAGAGCTGAATTTGGTTTTTTAGGGGTCATGGTGGTTACTTTCGTGCAAACACCGCGTTTAAAAGGACTGCCTTTTTGAATATAAGAAGGTTTATTTTTGATAAAATTAAAACTGCGGTGCAAAGCGGCAACGCTGACTTTACGTGTAACTTTTTTTCTGCCGTGACGCAGCAATTGATTGATTGTTGGCATTTCTTTCCTTTCGTCGTATTAATATAGTATTTACAACCACAGATTCTATTCACCTCGCTTAGCGAGGTTCACTAATCACACAGATAATAAATTTAATCAGTGATATCTGTGAAAAAAGATCTGTGGTTAAAGATACATAATGCTTTATATTTTTCTAAATCCGGTACCAGCCGGAATTAATTTACCAATTATAACATTTTCTTTAAGACCGCGCAACTTGTCTACTTTTCCTTTAAGCGAAGCATCAATAAGTACGCCCGTGGTTTCTTGGAAACTGGCAGCTGACAAGAAGCTTTCGGTTTTGAGCGCCACCCTTGTGACCCCAAGAACAATTTCTTCAAAATCAATTATCCTCTTGTTGTTGTTCTTGAGATAGGCATTTATTTTATCAGCTTCTGGCCTATCGATAATTTGACCGGATAAATATTCGGAATCTCCGCCTTCACGGATAAGCACGCGGCTGAACATTTGTTTAAGCATTACTTCCACATGTTTTTCATTGATTGATTGACCTTGCGAAGTATAAATTTCTTGGATACAACGAGTAATATACTTGTATGTTTCGTTTTTGCCGCGAAGTTTTAACGACTGAGTTAAATCAATATGCCCGTCTGTTAATATGTCGCCTTTTTTCACTTCCTGATTATTTTCTATCTTGAGGACGGAATTTCTCGGAAGCTCATATTCTCTCATAATACGATCGGTTGAAGTTACCGTGACAATATTTTTATTTTTGTCAATTCTCGCCATACCAGATATCGGGCTACGAACAGCTTTTTTGTTAAGGGCAGTGGCAATCGCCTGCTTGGCCTTAACGATATCGCCGTTTTTAATGACAATCTGGTAATCTTTCTCAATAACATATTCTTCGTTTTGGAATTTATTTGAAGTAATAGATATTGTTATTTTATCCTTCTCCTTCTTAACATCGGCAATTCCGTCGATTTCTGAAATAATTGCCGGGTTGGAAGGAGTGCGCGCCTCAAATAATTCTTCAACACGAGGCAAGCCCGTGGTAATGTCTTCGCCGGTAACCCCTCCCATATGAAAGGTTTTCAATGTTAGCTGGGTGCCCGGCTCACCAATGGCTTGAGCTGCCATGATACCGACTGCCTCGCCGATTTTGACAAGTTTTCCTGTAGCAAGGTCTCTGCCATAACAAAGCTGGCAAACACCCCAATCGGATTTGCAGGTTATTACCGAACGGACTTTGACGGCATCAATTTTTGACAAAAATATTTTTTCGGCAGCAATATTACTTATTTCTTCATCCTTTTTGACAATTACTTCTTTACCGATTTTGACCGGTTCGACGATAACTCTGCCGACAATCTTATCCTTAAAGCTTTGTCCCTCTTCTTCGGCATCTTTGCGGCTAATTATGATCCCATCGGTTGTTTTGCAGTCGTTTTCATAAATTACTATGTCTTGCGCAACGTCAACCAAACGCCTCGTCAAATATCCGGCATCGGATGTGCGGAGTGCTGTATCGGATTTGCCTTTTCTTGCACCATGAGTGGAAATAAAGTATTCAAGCACATCAAGACCTTCCTTGAAATTTGCTTTAATCGGAACTTCAATGATTTCACCGGCCGGATTAACCATGAGCCCTTTCATTCCAGCCATCTGCGTCAACTGATTAACGGAGCCGCGAGCACCGGATACAACCATGATATAAATCGGGCGCTCTTTGTTAAAATCAGCAATCATGTTTTTCTCAATTTCACCTCGGACATCGGTCCAAAGCTCGTTGCTTTTGATTTTCTTTTCGTTTTCGGTGATAAGCCCGCGGCGGTACTGATTTTCAATTTCCTCCAATTTTTTATTGCCCTCATCGATAATTTGTTTTTTACTTGATGGGATATCAATGTCATCAATCGAAATTGACATTCCGCTCATTGAAGCATGTTCAAAACCCGCTTTCTTGATTTTATCAACAAGCTCGGCTGTAGTATCGCTGCCAAATAAATTAAAACAGGCAGCAATTACTTTCTTAATTTTTTTAGAATCCATGATATCGTTTTGGAAGCGAAGTTCTTTAGGAAGGAGATTATTGAATAATATTCTTCCGACGCTTGTTTCTACTAATTCTTCTTTTTTATTTTGTCCAGGCGACATTAATACTTTTATTTTCGCTCGAATATTAACTAAATTATATTGGAATGCCAAAATCGCCTCGTTTTTGCTGCCGAATATTTTTCCTTCTCCTTTGGCGCCATTCTGGAATGATGTCATGTAATAGCAGCCAAATACCATATCAAGGCGCGGCGAAACAACAGGCTCGCCTGATGCCGGCTTCAAAAGATTGTGCGATGAACGCATAATTTCAGAAGCTTCATAGCAGGCCTGCTTGGAAAGCGGCACATGGACTGCCATTTGATCGCCGTCGAAATCGGCATTAAAAGCAGAACAAACAAGCGGATGAATTTGAATCGCTTTACCTTCAATAAGCACCGGCTGAAACGCCTGGATTCCTAAGCGGTGAAGAGTTGGCGCTCGGTTAAGCATGACATAAGAGTCCTTGATGATTCTTTCCAATATGTCCCAAACTTCGGGAGTTCCTTTTTCAATAAGCCGTGTTGCATTTTTAACATTATGAATGTATCCCTCGGAAATTAATTTTGAAATGACAAATGGCTTGAAAAGCTCCAGTGCCATAACTTTTGGCAAGCCGCACTGATGAAGTTTTAAATCCGGACCGACAACAATCACCGAACGACCCGAATAGTCAACTCTTTTGCCAAGAAGATTCTGTCGGAAACGGCCCTGCTTGCCCCGAAGCATATCGGAAAGTGAGCGCAGTTTTCGCTGGGCGCCTGTTGTAACTGCTTTTCCCTTTCTTGAAGAATTATCAATAAGCGCATCAACTGCTTCCTGCAGCATTCTTTTTTCGTTTCGGCAGATGACTTCCGGCGCACCTTGAGAGATTAATTTTTTCAAGCGGTTATTTCTATTTAAAACCCTGCGGTATAAATCATTAAGATCGCTGGCTGCAAACCTGCCGCCATCTAATTGCACCATCGGCCGAAGATCAGGCGGAATTACCGGAAGACGCGTCATAACAAGCCATTCCGGCTTGATTCTGGCTTCCTGCATGTCAATCAAAATGCGCAATCTTTTCATAATTTTTCTTCTTTGCGCTCCGGCATTTGAATCTGTATCTTTTTTTATCTCTTCTATAATTTTCGCAATATCCAGATTGGAAAGAAGTTCAAAAATTGCTTCAGCACCGATACCGACTCTTACAATTTGACCGTACTTCATGGATATTTCGTGATATTTTGCTTCGGAAATAATTTTTTTGACTTTTAGTTCTTCTATTTCCTGTTTTGTCTGGCGGTAGTTAGTGTCAAGTTCGGTTTTTTCAAGCGGATTTTTATTTTGTTTTTTCAGATCGTGATATTCTTTTTCCAGCTGCTCCAGAGTATCTTTCTTTATTTCTTCATTTACTTCCAAAATTACATAGGAGGCAAAATATATCACCTTTTCTATTTCCCCAAGTGATAAATCGAGAACCAGTCCGAGAGGCGACGGAACACCGCGGACATACCAAATATGCGCAACAGGCGCTGACAGGTTGATGTGACCCATCCGTTCGCGTCTCACTGAAGATCTTGTCACTTCCACGCCGCATTTATCGCAGACGATGCCTTTGTAGCGGATTTTTTTGTATTTTCCGCAATAACATTCCCAGTCCTTGGTTGGACCGAATATTTTTTCACAAAATAAGCCGTCTCGCTCGGGTTTCTGGGTGCGATAGTTAATCGTTTCCGGCTTAAGCACCTCTCCATGCGACCATTCGGTAATTTTTTCCGGGCTGGCAACAGAAATTCTCAGCGCATCAAAATCACTGATTCTTGGCTCTTGCTTTTTATTATCTTTTTTAAATCTCGTAAGCATTTTTACCCCTATAATAATTTATATATAATTAAGATTTATCAATTTCTTTAATTTCTTCTTCGGTGGCAACCGGCGGATTTTCTTCCTGGCCGGTCATTAGCTCGGTGATTTCTTCTTCCTCTTTTTCTTCTTTGGATTCTTTCGGTTCTTTTTTGGGAATTTCTGGTTTATGAGCCACCTCGCCGGCTGCTTTTTCAATTGCGATTTCTTGTTTAGTGCTTCTTACATCACGGCTTTTATTGATCATTTCAATATCAAGCGCCAAACTCTGGAGTTCTCGCATGAGGACATAAAATGAGGCTGGAATGGATGGTTTTTGAATCGGCTCATTTTTGATGATTGATTCGTAAGCTTTAGAGCGGCCGATTACATCATCCGATTTTATTGTCAGCATTTCCTGCAGAATATGGGCAGTGCCATATGCCTCCAGCGCCCAAACTTCCATTTCACCGAATCTTTGGCCGCCGAATTGCGCCTTGCCGCCAAGCGGCTGCTGTGTAACCATTGAATACGGGCCGATTGAACGAGCATGCATTTTATCATCAACCATGTGGCAAAGTTTCATCATGTAAATATAACCAACAGTAGTTTTTTGGTCAAAAGGCTCGCCGGTTGATCCATCCAAAAGCTGAATCTTTCCATCAGTCGGCAAATTTGCTTTCTTGAGTTCTTCCTTGATTTGATCATAACTGACACCTTCAAAAATTGGGGAAGCGACTTTATAGCCGAGTTTTTGGGCGGCCCAGCCAAGATGGGTTTCAAGAATTTGTCCTATATTCATTCTGGAAACAACTCCCAATGGATTTAGAATAATATCTATTGGCGTGCCGTCAGGCAAATACGGCATTTCCTCAATCGGCAGAATCTTTGAAATCACACCTTTGTTGCCGTGGCGACCCGCAAGTTTATCACCGACTGATACCTTTCGATGCTGGGCAACCGAGACCTCAACCATCTGGTAAACACCTGCCGGCAGTTCATCGCCGGCATCTTTCGAGAACACTTTGATATCAACGACTTTTCCTTTTTCACCATGTGAAAGACGAAGCGAGGTGTCTTTAACGTCTTTAGCTTTTTCGCCGAATATCGCCCGAAGCAGTTTTTCTTCTGCTGATAACTCCGTTTCACCTTTAGGAGAAATTTTTCCAACCAAGATGTCATTTGCAGAAACTTCAGCGCCGATTCTGACTATCCCCTGTTCATCCAAATTTGACAGTGCTTCTTCGCCAACGTTGGGAATATCTCTTGTAATCAATTCCGGACCAAGCTTGGTGTCTCTAATTTCAATTGAATATTTTTCAATATGGATGGAATTATAAACATCCTCTCTTACCATTCTCTCGGACAAAATTATGGCATCTTCGTAATTTCCACCGCGAAAAGACATGAATGCCACCAATACATTTTTCCCGAGCGCCAATTCGCCGTTTTGAGTGGAAGTGCCATCGGCAATTACTTGTCCCTTGGAAACTGAATCACCTGTTCTTACAATGGGTTTTTGGTTAATGCAGGTTGCCTGATTGGAACGGATGAATTTCTGTAATTTATAATTATATGTATCTTTTGATCCTTTAATAACAATTTCCTGGGCGTTGGCAGAAATAACCTTGCCGTTTTCCGGAGCGTACAAAACTAAACCGGAATCTCTTACAGCTTCAAATTCAAGCCCAGTGCCGACATAAGGCGAATCGTTTTTTACAAGCGGCACAGCCTGCCTCTGCATATTTGAACCCATCATGGTTCTTTCAGCCGCATCATGCTCCAAGAAAGGAATAAGCGCTGCCGGAACACTGACAGATTGTTTGGGAGAAACATCGACATAATTAATTTTTTCTATTTTTTCAATAGTTGGCTTGCCGTATTTTCTTACCACTGTTTTGGTTCCTATAATATAGCCGTCTTTATCAATTTTAACGGAAGCCGGAGCAATAATCGCCGTGTCTTCTTCGCTGGCATCAAGATAAACGATTTTATCGGAAATTTTCATTTTTCCGTTTTTGTTATCAACTTTGAAATATGGAGACATCAAGAAGCCGTATTCGTTAACTTGGGCATAACACGATAAATAGCTGACAAGACCGATATTCGGTCCTTCGGGAGATTCAATCGGACATATCCTGCCGTAGTGCGATTCATGAACATCGCGGACTTCAAATCCGGCACGTTCTCGGGAAAGCCCGCCCGGGCCGGTTGCTGAAATTGTTCTCTTGTGCTCCAGCTCGGAAAGAGGGTTAGTTTCGTTCATGAATTGCGACATTTGCGATGAAGCAAAAAATTCCTGAAGCACTGCCTGGATTGGCCGGCTGTTGATAAGCTGTGATGGCATAACGGTATCCGGATCAAGCACGCTCATTCTGTCTTTGATTATTCTTTCCATTCTAAGAAGCCCCACCCTTAATCTTCCTTGAACCAATTCTCCAACGGCTCTGATGCGCCTGTTTTTTAGATGATCGACATCGTCTTGCTCGGCAAGCGGATTATTATTTAAATTTATAATTTCTTTTACGACTGCAACAATATCTTCAACTCGAATAATTCGATTTTTCTGGGAATAATCAGCCTTGAGCCCCAATCGCTGGTTCATTTTGTATCTGCCGACCTTGCCCAGATCATATCTTTTCGGATTGAAAAACATGGCGTCAAGAAATGACTTGGCAGTATCCGGGGTGGCCAGGTCGCCGGGGCGGACTCTTTTATAAACTTCGACAAGAGCTTCTTCGTAAGTTTTCGCCGGATCTCGTTCCAGGGTTGATTTGATATATGGATGATCTCCGTTGTCGTCGACATCGGCAAATGTTTTTAAAATATCCTCGTCTTTATTGAGACCGATTATTCTAAGAAGAGAAGTGATTGGAATTTTTCTTTTTCTGTCAATTTTTACTGAAATTACATCTCTCGGGCTGGTTTCAAATTCAAGCCACGCACCCCGGGACGGGATAATTTTCGAACCGAATAATTTGGTACCGGATACCCTGTCCATAATAAAAAGTACTCCATATGACCGGACAATCTGGGAAACGACAATTCTTTTTATGCCGTTTATTATAAAATATCCCTGGGGAGTCATGAGCGGAAAATTTCCCAAGAAAACATCGGATGTTTTTTTCTTTTTGTTGGCTTTGTTTGATAAAGTTACTTTGCATCTGAGGGGAGCTTCATACGTTAAATTTTTAGATCTTGCTGTTTCCTCGTCATATTTTGGCTTATCAAGAAAATAATCTCCGAATTCCAGCGAAAATATTTTGCCGGTAAAATCGTCAACCGGAGTTATTTCTTCAAATAGTTCTTTGAGCCCCTCATCCAAAAACCATTTATAAGAATCGGTTTGGATATCAATAAGATTGGGAAGAGGAACCTGCTTTTTAAAACTGGATAAAAATTTTCTTGCCATAAGCTCCTTTATCAATAAATTTATGTCATTTATTATTTATTAAATAGATAAATACACAAAAATTCCTTCGTCTCTGAAGGTTATCCACATAAAAACTATGAGACTAATTTGAACGGCAGTTGATTTGATTCACGCCTGTCCCTATATTAAATTTTTCTAATCCCCTCTATCCGCTCCGTAGCTGACGGACGGCGGAATCGAGAGCTTTTAACTTGTTTTTATTTTAGATTATAATAAAAAATTTGTCAATAGCTATAAAAAAAACGGCTATGTGGATAACATAACCGTTAGAACATTATTTATCAATTAAACCTTACAATTCATTAAACGATTCCATTCGTCTTTAGGTTTCCAGACAATGTTATTATTCTTGACATCTTCGGAAACATAAGGATCGTTTTGCTTGTATTCTTGTATCGGCAAACGAACAAGACTGATTACCGGGACCTCTTGCCCATTTTTTGTTTTAAATATTGATTCAACAGTTAGCGATCGGTTTAAAAGACATGCAATTGCAGTAACATGCCCGCCTGATTTTTCAATCAAGTCGATAAGCAATTCAGTTGTTGAAAAATTATTGCATACATCCTCTACGATTGTGAATTTTTCTCCCGATTTTACCTCATGGCGGGCAAAAATAATAATTGATTGTTCCCGAGAATTATCAGTTGCAAGAGCCGTGACCTTTTTTTCTGCTTTGATTGCACGAAGATCATATGCAAGGCCCAGCATTTTTGAAAAATCATAACCGCCAATGGGGGCACCACAAAAGGTGTCAGTTTTCTTTAAAACATCCAATGGGATTTTTGTTTCAATAGCATAGTGATAAAGAATATGAGGATATTCTTCAGCTTTAGCGAAATTTGCATAAATTTCGCCAACCCAATGTTTTTCGGCTCCATTATCATCTTGATATTTCCCGGCATAGCCAACTAAAGGTCCGAGGCGTTTTCCGTTATTATCTTTTGGGCATTTGTAATACCCGCCGCAACGTTTCAAGGTTTCCAGATGATCAGACGACATTGTTACCAATTCAGTGCAACTTTTACCCATTTTCCTTCACCTCTTTCAAATATTTTTTGACATACCTGGTGGGAAGCCAAGGTGTAAGCATAAATCGTGAGCCGAAACTATATGCTTTGGCACCAAAGTTATAAACCTTTTCTATATCCTCATAATCCCACACGGGAACAATTACCGGCAAATGCGTTAAATTGATAAGTTTTTTTGCAAATTCCCAATTGACCCTTTGCGCAGCTTTTCCTGAAACACCCCCGCCACCAAGATGTTCCAACGGGCTCGCGAGATCTGGATAAACATGTTGCCATGGGGCACTGTTTATCGTATATGCCTCAATTATATTTTCGGCGCAATGCGTAATAGTTTCAATATCTTGCTTGACTGATAATTTTAAAATAATTGGAAATCTTGTAGTTTGTTTCGCAGCCTCACAAGATCTAAGTGTCTTCGATGTATTTTTATAATATTTTTCTCCAACATTCGGGAATGACGAATTTATTTCCAATGCCTTGAAATCACAGTCGTTTAATATTT
>Ga0105099_10000120_pt1 | contig 49453 bp, 53 predicted proteins | sample PPLLak3cmMay2015_2_FD_79138 | JGI IMG/M metagenome (GOLD analysis project Ga0105099, IMG submission 79138) | Freshwater sediment microbial communities from Prairie Pothole Lake near Jamestown, North Dakota, USA - PPLs Lake P8 Core (1) Depth... | ecosystem: Environmental > Aquatic > Freshwater >... | reverse complement strand
GAATACAGTGGTTGCATCCGGTGTGCTTGCGCAGCAGCCGTACCCGGTGCGGCTGATCGTTAATCTGCCGAAGGACAGCGTGGCATACGTGTTTGAAGTGGAGGAAAATGGTAAAAAGGCGGTAGTAACGATAGATATATCGGGCATCTGGCTTCCGGGTTCTCCGATAAAAATAAACGAGATATTCCCCAGGGCGGCGTCGCCTGTCCCGGAGTGGATTGAGCTTGTCAACGTGTCGTCAATGCCGGTTAACCTGAAAAACTGGCGCTATGGTACGCCCGAAGGGGTTGGTAATGTCATCACTGCTGCGGATTGTATTCTTGAGCCGCACCATTTTATAGTGCTGTGCAAAAGCAGCGGCGATTTTGCACAGGTGTATCCGGTGGGGATTAACTATATACAGCCCGTTACCTGGCAGTCGCTTGACAACTATCGCGACACCCTCTACCTGTTTAATACCATAGATCAATCCGCGTGCGAAAAGGTTTATTATGATTACGAGTGGTTTGACTCATGGGATGACCAGTCCGTAGAGAGAATCTCTTTAACGAAGAGCGGGGTTGATAAAACCGCCTGGGTGCTTGCACAAAAGCCGTCTCCGGGACTGCCCAACCCCGGGGTTATCTGGCAATCTGCCAATAAACCTGATATGCAGATCGGACCTATTCCGTTTACCCCCAACACCGACGGTCTTGACGATTCGCTGTGCATACGGATGACCCTGCCTGCGTCGCAAAGAGTATCAATCGCTATTTACGGGTTTAACGGGCAGAAGCTGTATGACATACCTGAACCCATCGGAAATATAAGCATGTGGAACGGCAGAATGAAGGATGGAAGATTTGCACCTGCAGGCCCGTTTTTTGTCGTCGCAACAATTAAAAACGGGACCGCGGAAACGCGCATACGGAAAAAGGGGATTTTGTGGCGGTAAAACAGTTGCATGCAGGTAATCCGTTCCGGATTTTTCTCTGTCTTCCAGGTCGCCAGGAAGGCCGGGGACAACGCCTGTTTTTCTGCCTTATAATCCCGGTTCTCTGCTTTGGCCTGATGAACGAACCGTTCCCCACCGGGTATTCCATGATAAATTTCGGCACGATTCTGCAGGGAAACCGTATTTCGGGCAGGCAGCCCTGGACGCCCGCATGCTTTGCAAAAGACAGCGCGCGCTTCAGCCTGTCGTCGGCGTATATAAATTACTATGACGATATGGACAATCTCGAAGAGAGGAATATGCGGCAGGCGGCCATTGGCATGTGGTTCAACGTAAGAAGAGTCGATATAAAATGCAGCGGCCTGTTTTTTAATGCGCTGGGGATATATGGAGAACAAAAAGGGTTTTTTTCCGTAGGTTATTCCATTGCACGCTTTCTGCATATCAGCGCCGAGGTTGAAGCGCTTCGGGCGGGGTTGCTCGATTATTCGGACGAATCGGAAACCATGCTGTGTGCAGGAGCATCCGTATGGGCGCCGTGGTCGTTTGCCTCCGCTTCTTTTTCGATAAAAAATATAACCATCCAAGACGCATCGGTCTCAGGGTTCAGGCAGCCGATAAGCATGGTCTTCGGTATTCACACCATGCCGCACCGTGTCGGGTCGCAGGGAGTTGTCATTATCGTTGAGCCGGAGAATGAAGCTAAAATCCGGTTCTGTATCGGCGAGGAATTCAGTATCCATAAAACCGTGGCGATAAGCGCAGCATTATCATCTCAACCGCTTATGCTGAGTTTCGGGCTCACCTTCAATCTTCCTTTTTTCAGCATGTATTCTGCATTTGTTCAGCACCCCGTGCTTGGCTGGTCGCAAGGGGTCGGTATGGAGTGGGTAAAACGGTAGAACCGCGGAATGCGGGGGTTACTGTTTAGCTTTATCTTCGTTCCAGAACCGTTCGGATTTCTTGATAGCAATGAAGCTGAGTGCTCCGATCAAGAGCATGGTGCAAAAGAAGGTCGCGTATCCATATTTCCAGTGTGAAAAGCCTATCATCCTTGAAAACTCCGACATACCGCCCATACCCGCGAAAAAACTGGGGATGGCGACCGCGATAACCAGCGCATTCAGGTTTTTTAACATGATATTAAGGTTGTTGCTGATCACCGACGCGCGTGCATCCATGAGGCCGGAGAGCACCTGGGAATAAATATGCGCCTGCTCGTTGCACTGCGCGTTCTCTATGGCCAGGTCGTCGAGAAACTCAAGGTTTTCCGGGGTCATGGAAAATTTCGCCGCGTTGAGCTTCAGTTTGTCGATGACGCGGCCGTTGGAGCCGATGGCGTTGAGGTAATACACGAGGCTTTTTTCCAGCGTAAACATATTGATGAGGTGCCGGTTGCCCGTGGCCTTGTTGATCATGCCCTCGAGCTCCTCGCTGATCATGTTGATGACCTTGAGGTGCTCCTCGAAATGAAAAATCGACCGGTGCATGATTTTAAGCGCCACATCCGGCAGGGAGTATACTTTTGTGAAATGTTTTCCGTCGAAGATATTAATATCTTCTGTAAGCAGAATGATTAAGAGATCGTGGAATATGAATACGCCGATGGAAGAGACATGAAAAAAGAAATTGTCCTCGGAAGAGTACCGTTTAGGCCGTTTGATGATAAGTGCGGCATGCTCCGGCTCAAACTCCATACGCGCCAGCTCGTTGGGGTCCAGTGAGGATGAATATGTGTGTTCGTCGATTTTCATCTCCTCGATGAGGAACTTTTTTTCTTCGTCGTTGGGACAGACGTAGATGTGTATTTTCTGTGAGGCGCCCGAACCTTCGATGATACGATTATTTTCGAGATGGAATTCTTTTTTCATACACCAGTCTTCCTCCAAAAAAAACGACTTCCGGATTCTCACGTTTGTGTAAAAATAATTTACCGTCCTTTTCGTCAGACATTAAATTTATTATATCGTACTTACTATGCGTATACAACAAGAATGGCAAAAAACAGTAGCGCCCGTTTTTTTGTTCAGCGGCGCAAATTCCATAACGCGTTTCAGCGCACATCTCCCGTGGTATTCTCCCCGGCAGGGTAACTGATATCGGCAGTTTTGTGCTGTCAGCGTTATCCGGTATATATTTTATGTAGGATTGTAATGTATGGTGTAAAAACGGAATCAACTTAAAAGAGGAGGATTTGTATATGAGAAAAAAGGCATTGCTCGGTATTGTCAGCATTGTTTTGTTGTACACTGGTTCATCGTTTTGCGCTGACTGGGCGACTTCGGAGGGGAGCTGCTATGGAAAAGGAAACAAGAATATCAGCGTCGGCATGAGTCTGCTGCACTTTGGGTTTTTTGGAGCATTCGATTACGGCCTGCATGACTGTATATCCATTGGCGGGGCGTTCGGGTATAATTTCTATTTTCACAAATATTATAGCAATGAGTGGACATATCATCACATGCCTATTGTCGTACGGGGCGCCTTCCATCCTTTTAACCTGAAGGTGCTGGCGGATAAAATAAAAATACGCAATAAGCTTGACGCCTACGTAGGTGTTGCAAGCGGATGGAATATCGGATGGGCAACCTACAGAGAGAGCGGTGTTGAGCCTGACGATCCAAACGTCGGCGGTTTTTTCTTTAGAGAATATTTAGGAGCACGGTTTTTCCCCAAGGAGAATTTCTATTTATTTGTAGAAGAAGGTTGTGGCCTCGGTTTGTTTAATCTCGGCGTAGGATTCAAGTTTTAACACACCGGTTTTACAACAATGGCGCGCAACCTTAATTTTAGGTAAAAATTTCCTTCGTGCTCAGCGAAATGGTAATCGGAATCGTTTTTTTTAAACGCAACAGGTAAAAATAATATCGATTACGAGCACGAGCACGAAAAAACCTTGATTTCATCAAGAAAAGTCTGCCTATAATTAAGGCCACACCCCAACAGTGTATAGAACAAAGAGAGCGGGAGATACCCACGATGTATCTCCCTTTTTTTGTCGATAACCGGCTATGGAATTATACCGGTTATCATCGCCTCCAGTTCTACCAGTGAAGCCGGAAGATCTTGCGGGGCGCCACCCCACGCTATTTTTTTTACCGGATTTAAGAAGTCTATCTGGATGGATTTTGAAGAACCGCCAATCGCATTCCCGGAATAGTAGTCCTGTAAACCTGCGATATCGTTGTTCTCGATAAATGACATAATCGACTGACAGGTGTTTTGTTCTAACGTGTAAGTACGCGTGAAAATAAGTGAATTCTTATAATCATATTGCTGGTGTTCCAAAATGTCATTTTCAGATATTAAATAAAAGTTCTGCCTATAGAGCTGCGGACCTATTGTGCCGTTATCCATATAATAGGTTATTGCAGCAATGACTTCAGGTTCCATCGATTTATTGCATGAAATACAGATACTACCTGCCAGGACCACTACGAGAAACAAGTTTTTCATACGTCCTCTCTTTTAACGTTGTGTGGTGCACATTTTGCCCGGCTGCTTCAATCATATATATCGCAGCTTTCATGAACTTCTTTGTTACTACAGTCGCCAATGTATTGAAAAAGGTTCAAACATATACGGAATGCGGGAAAATACGTAGCTTTCTTAAGAGGAAATAAAAAAAATCCTCACCCTCGCTTATATCTCACATCACATGGGGAGGATGGGAGCACAGTCAAGGGTGAGGATGAGGATGGGTGAAAAAAAATCGTCTTTTAATACGATTTCTATAGATAATATATAAAATTATTACGATGTTTGCCAATTTTTTTAATATTTTCTTTATTTATTTCAATTTTAAGGCCTGTTTTTTGTAACTGACTGAAAAATATGGTTATTTTGAGGCTGTTGGAAAGGTTTTATGGTGGATAGAGCCGTACAGCGGGATTATAATTGTGTAAACGGAGAAGGAACGAGGCGGAATTCCGCCTTGTGAGGACATAACGGTGTTTGCGTGCTATTTTTGAACGGCGAAACGCTTCGATACTGTCCGTGAGCGAGTCTGCACATTGACAATATACACACCGGCAGCCAGGGCTTCGGTTCTATCGTATCGTATGAATTCTTCTGAACCGGCAAAACGGTCAAATGCAAGCCTGCGTCCGGCCGGCGTACTGAGCGAAATGGCGACCGGTTCATTATCCGGGTTTTGGATAATCAGGGTGCGGCCGTGAAATGCAATGTCGCCTGCCTGCGGCTTGCAGTAAAAGACAACAGGCGTTACGTCGCCGATGGTGAAGGTCATGGTGTCTCCGACGGCGCTGATCCGGGCAATATCGACCCCCGAATTACTGCCGTTCCACCATTTGGCGTTCGGTGAAGAGTTGTCGTTGAATTTATCAAACGAGTTTTTAGCGAACAGATCAGTGCTGTCGCCGGAGTTCTGGTTTTTCTCCATATCGCAGCGGCCGTCAGCCTGTTCGAGGGATACGCGGTAATGAGACGTCGGCGTCATCTCCTGGTTGTCATTGGATCCGGTTTTATCAAAGTGCCATATTGCAAGCCCCGCGTCCGCGATGTTGGTGCTGCGGCCTTTTTTCAACCGCGCTTCGATATAAAACGCCTCGTTTGCGTTGCCGGCGTTTTTATAGATAAACGACGTATTACTGTTTGCGGCGTGTTTGAAGATTGTTCCCGGTGAAGCGGTAGTGATATCGGTGACAATGTCCCATTTGGTATAAACGTCCCGAAGCGGTGCGCAGGGAGGGACTGGGTTTTTCCCGCCGCTGGAGCACATCAGGCAGAATTTCCCCACCCCTTTCGAGTCGCTGTCGTAGTCGTACAGATCGGGGTATTTACAAACCATGTGGCCGTTTTCATGGCAGAATGTGCCGATGCTCAGGCTGGTGCCTATGGAGGTCATCTGGTACCTGCTTACCGATATGCCGTCCGCGGAAAAGCCTGAAATGGAGCTCGAATGCGGCCACAATCCGTTTGCCCACCCTGCTTCGGGCGATCCTGCATAGAGCATATTGACCGCCAACACCCTTTTATTGGCGTCAACGCTTAACGTTGTGAAATCAAAGCCCAGAGATTCAAGATTATTCAGCGCTTCAAGCATGAGTTCTTTGGCAGTACCGGTTGCGTTTTCATCGTCATAATAGGTTTTCGGCTTTTTCGCCCGCAAAACGCATAGTTTCCCCCTCTTTGGAATTATAGTGCTTTGACTGCAACGAAACAGATACCCCTGCTTTTAATATATCGCGGAAATGAACTATTTTCAGGAAAATGTTACAGGATATTAATTTTCGGCGGGCTGGTAGAATCGGTTCCTTTCCGGATGTTATCATTGTACTATAAGATTACAAAATTGAAAAAAACGTTGTCTGGCTCTGTCGCCGAACATTATAATATATAGATGCTGTTGTTTTATTCCGTGTGCTATGTGTGTATAGCGTCGGTTTCTCCTCAAGGAATACTGGTATGAGCTATGCCTCTCTTTTATCCTTTGCGCTCATCGCGTTTGGCGCGCTGGTAATGGCTCTGAGCATCCTCAAATTCAGAAAAATCCAGCACGTGTTTAAAGGCTTCTCTTTTATTCAGAATTATAATGAAATGAAACGGTTTTTCCGGTCTCATTTTGTTCTCATGGTATTCTTTTTCTTCGGTTATTTACTGGTTTTAAACTCCCTGTTATTCGGCGTACATTTCATCAGCGAGCTGACGGTTGCCGCCATCTTTTTTTTCGGGGCGCTGTTCGTTCTTATCGGGGTGGTTCTTCAGATGAGGATGCTTGTTTCGGTAAAGGAGAGCTATGACAAAGCAATGGACATGAACAAGCAGTTTACCCAGGAGCACGGCAGGCTTACCGAAGTCAATGAACAGCTGAAAAACGAGATACGGCAGCGGGAACAGAGTGAAAAGGAGCGCAAAGAGCTCCAGAATGAACTGTTTCATGCTCAGAAAATGGAGGCAATCGGCAGGCTGGCCGGAGGCGTGGCCCACGATTTTAACAATATGCTTCAGGCAATACGGGGGTATGCGGATTTGATACTCATGGAGTTTGCGGAGAAGGATCGGGAGCTTGACAAGTATATTAAAAAAATCATTGAAGCATCTAACCGCTCCGCCGAACTGGTGTCGAAACTCCTTACGTTTGCGCGCAAAGGCAAGCTTGAAATACAGGCGGTTGACCTGCACAGTATCATTCATAACGTTAACGATCTGATCAGAAGGACCATTGATAAGCGTATCACGATACAGAACAACCTGCTGGCCGGCTGTTCTGCAATCATGGGCGACAGCACGCAACTGCAGAGCGCCATTCTCAATCTTGTCACGAATGCGCAGGATGCGATGCCGGGCGGCGGCGAATTGATTTTTTCCACCGATACCGTTGAAATCGACAATACATTCGTGAGGTCACGGCAGTTCAAAATACAGCCGGGCGCCTACCTGAGGCTTTCCGTGCGGGACACGGGCATCGGCATGGATGAAGAGACAAAGGCCAGGGCGTTTGAGCCATTTTTTACGACCAAGGAGCAGGGGAAGGGAACCGGCCTTGGCTTGTCGGGTGTGTATGGAGTCGTGAAGGCTCACGGCGGGTTCGTTGAAATACAAAGCGAGGCCGGCGCGGGAACCACTGTTGAAATGTATCTGCCGGTTTCAGAGGAAGCGTGCAGAGAAAGGGCCGACGCTACCGACGAAATTGTCCGGGGGAGCGGCAGGATTCTGCTGGTGGACGACGAGGAGATGCTTCTGGTAACAACGTCCGCGCTGCTGGAGGCGCTGGGCTATTCCGTAGTCACCCGCAATAACGGGGTTGAAGCGCTTGATTATTTTCGCGGCAATGGGAAAAGCGTCGACCTGGTTATTCTTGATCTTGTGATGCCGAAAATGAACGGGTACGACTGTTTTGCCGGGCTCAAACAGATAGATCCTGCGGTAAAAGTGGTTATCTGCTCCGGTTATTCCACCGATAGTGATGTGGATGCCATGATCGATAACGGCGTTGTCGCAGCCATTAAGAAGCCGTTTAACCTGAAGCTCCTCTCCCGGGTCATCGACAAGGCGATGAAAGCGAAAGCGCCTGCTGTGCTGCAATAAAAAAGCTCCTTCGCCGCCTCCAATACCGTATATTTTAATCATGATAACCCGTATCCAAATCCAAAAAAAGGAGCGATTTGAAGCATGCTGTTTCGAATATTGATTGGTATATGCGCACTCGCCGCGCCCTGCAGGCCGCAGCTTCCGACGACATTCGATTTGCGAAATGTAAACGGATCAAACTACGTGTCATCGGTCAAATCGCAGTGGGGCGGAACGTGCTGGACCCACGGCACCATGGCCGCGATTGAGAGCAACCTCATGATACGCGGCACATGGACCGCTGCGGGCGATACCGGCGAGCCCGACTGCGCGGAGTACCACCTGGACTGGTGGAACGGTTTCAACATGCACAACAACGAAGATCTCGTCCCTCCGACCGGCGAAGGCCTGACGGTGCACTACGGCGGTGATTATCGCGTGGCGTCAGCATATATTGCGCGGCTCGATGGCGCGGTGCGCGACATCGACGGCCAGTCCTTTAACGAACCGCCGCTGCGGCACAGCAGCGGCTACCGCTATTATTATGTCCGCGATATTGAATGGTTTACGATCGGCGACGACCTTTCCGGCATTGATACGGTGAAGGCGATGCTGATGCGGTACGGGGCCATGGGCACGTGCCTGGCCTGTTCGTTCACCAATGAATTTCACATGCAGTATCAGCCGCCGCAGGACTCCATTGAGCCGAACCACGCGGTGGCGATCATCGGGTGGAACGATACGATCACGACCCAGGCGCCGAAGTCCGGCGCATGGCTGTGTAAAAACTCCTGGGGGCCGGGCAACCAGATTAACGGGTGCTTCTGGATATCATATTATGACAAACACGCGGCGCGCAAGCCCGAGATGGGTGCGGTATCGTTTAAGAACGTCGAGCCGCTGCGATACAGCGGCGTGTATTATCACGACACGCACGGGTGGCGGGATACGAAGAATGGGTGCACCGAGGCTTTTAATGCGTTCACCGCTGTGCGCACCGAGTACCTGTCCGCCGCGAGTTTTTTTACTGCAGACGGGCATGTGGCATATACGTTAAAAGTATTCGACCGGTTTCACGATTCCATTCTTGTGGATGAACTCGCGTCCGTTTCCGGCACTTTTCTTCACAGCGGCTTTCACACCGTCGATTTTCCGAAAGCGGTCAGGCTGTCCCGCGGGGACCGGTTTTATATCTATCTCTATCTGTCGAAAGGCGGCCATCCGTACGACCGCACCTCGATTGTGCCGGTGCTGCTCGGCAGAACGGCGCGAACCCTCGTGAAATCATCGGCGCAGCCGAACCAGAGCTTTTACCGCGACACTGCGGACACTTCGCGCTGGATCGATTTTTATGGATACGACGATCCCTCCGGATATAAGAACACCGGAAACTTCTGCATCAAGGGGCTGGTCGTTACCGATGTGCCGATTCACATTCCAGTAATCGAAACGCATGCTGCGGGCAAGCCCCCGGTGCGGGTCGCCTGCAGCAGGGTTTCTTCAAAAGCAGCAATTCGCTATACGCTTGCGGAAAAAAGCGTTGTTACCTTCGACCTGTATACTACGCTCGGCAAAAAGATTGCAGCTCTTTTCCACGGGCAGAAACCCGGCGGGGATCATGTGGTATACTGGGACGGCAGGGAGAGCGGCGGAAAACGCGTTTCAGCCGGCATGTATTATATCCGTGTCCGGGTTAAAACGGAAAAGGGCGTTACCCTGCAGCAGGTCCCTTTTCTGTTCATGTGACGAACATTCGTACGGTTTTCCGGTCGATACGGCTTTCACACCGGTATCGCATCAAATTCGAAGCCGAAACGCTTCATGATATGCACCGTATCCGCCTGCGCGGGACTGATCTTGCGCAACTCGCTTACGTATTTTTCTACGAAGTCCGAATGCTTCTCAAGCTCTCCTTTGCCGTCGACTGCAAAAATAAAAGCTTCGAAATGAGTAGCGATGATTTTGTCCTTGACCGTAAAATTCCTCGCCTGGTAGGCGACAACCTCTTTGACACGCCGGGTGTAGGTAGCGGGCGGAAGAATGCCTTTCTGGGTGATTGCCTGGATCAGAATATCGGTCTCGATTTTCAGGTTATTCACGTTATTGCCCGTACTGCGAACCGACATCTCACCGGCGCTCCCGTTTAAAAAGAGCCTCTTTCCATCGGCGCTCTGTATCAGGAATGCCGTTTGTCGCTGATATGCGCCTGCCAGAGCGGTTCCTCCGGACAGCGAGTCACTTGGTATGGTGCTTGCATGATCCCAGATATAGGGCGTGACCTTAAACGCCCCGATCTTTAAGGAATTGAGCGGTGTACCGGCGGTAAGAGGATAATGGCTGCGAAACTGCGGGTTCTGAGAAAGGCGTTCCTGTTTTGTATCGCCATAGTAGATTGGAGTTCCGTCAGCAAGTTTGAAATCCTGAACGGTAAGCTCCGCATCGCCTCTCTCTTCCGCCAGGGCCAGCATGGTGCCTGTATCGCAATAGGCAACAGGCAGCTTTTCCAGCGGGCATACCGGGCCTATATCATCACGCTCTTCGCTGAGGAGTTTTATGATGGGAACCACATCTTTACAGTGATCGTAATGCTCATGCCCGACGAGTATACCGGTCAGCGAAAATCCTTTGTCCACCTGTTCACGAAGCCATTTTACCAGGTTTTTCAGCCGTTTGTGGTGAGAGGCGCCCGGCTTGCCGTAGCTGGGAAATGGATCAACCATCAGTATCTCCCGGTCGGGCTTGTTTATGATCAAATACCCATTGACACCAAGCCATACGATCTTCTGATATATGCCATTTTCCAGTATATCCGAGCCTGTGTATTTGTTGAAACCGGCCATAGACAACTCCTTTGTTACAGGGGTACTTTAAAGGAGGCAAATTTATTTTGTGTCCGTTCACGCCCCCTAAATCCCCCGAAGGGGGACTTGTAAAGTGCTGATATGTATTATGTTATTAATTTATTTGATGACTTTTTTATTTGACAGAAGCTATGTATTTACACCTGTTTTAATGGTTTTTAAACAATATTTCACAAATGAGCTAATCAATCTACATTTGTTAAAAGTTTTATATCTACAATAAAATATAGTCATTACAAGTCCCCCTTCGGGGGATTTAGGGGGCGTGAATGGTTACTATTTTATTATAATTCAGAAGGTAAATATAGATTATACACTCCCTTCGAAAAGTGCTTTTTGAATTCAGGTGCAAAAAAAGCCCCGTCTCTTCCGATTTGCCCGGAAGAGACGGGGTTGAGGGGTTACGATGGCTTGATTCTTTCATTTTCATTGTTTTCAGGCCGTTAAATAAATGCCGGCAGTCAGATATGCAATGACGGAGATAGTTGATGGGGGGAGTATTGCACGACTGCCGGCATCCAGCCACGGACTTAAAAAACGCATATATTCAGTATCTGTTGAAACCATACTATTTCAATACGCGCCTTTTGCGGAAATAACCGCAAAGGGTGTTTTTACTATAAGGATAATATCCCTGATCAAAGACCGCGTTTTCATATAGTGAATATCCATCCGGACCATTTCATCGAAGGTCGTTCTGCTTCTTCCTTTAACCTGCCACAGACCGGTGATCCCGGGTTTTATCTCAAAAACACGGCGCTTGTGCCAAACGTCGTATTCTTCTACCTCATACGAAAGCGCCGGACGGGGGCCGACAAGCGACATGCTGCCCGTCAGAACATTCAGAAACTGCGGCAGCTCGTCAAGACTGGTTTTGCGCAGGAATCTGCCGATACCGGTAATTCTGGGGTCGTCTTTCATCTTAAAGATACCGCCATTGGATTTGTTTCCGCCGCTGCTGTTTCCGCGGATAAAGGTTTTCATGAACTCTTTATGCGATTTGTTGTCGTTGTTCTGGTACATGGATCTGAATTTCAGAAGGGTAAACTCCTTACCCATGAATCCGACCCTTTTCTGTTTAAAAAAAACAGGGCCGTCCGACGTGTATTTGATTATCATGGCAATGGTAATGATGAAAGGAGAAAACAGCAAGAGCAGCATAAAGCTTCCCACGATATCCAGAGCTCTTTTTGAAATACAGGAGATCCTTTTTGCCATTCTCCGCATGGTTAAATCCTGATATAAGACCAGCGTGCAATCCATGTCGTTGGAACTTTGTATTTGCCTGTTCTCCGGATAGGTGAAACATGATATGCTGATACAGGCAATATCCTCGGGAATAAGCGTCTGGTGAATAGTGTTACTTATTTTTTTCATTATCGCACCAATATGCGCCTCATTAACATCAGGGTAGATAATGCCGATAATCCTGTTTTTCGCATACCAGCCTTTTATATCAACCTCCCGTGTACATTCAAACAGAGTCTTTATGAGCCGTTTGACGGTTACCGGCATGGATTTTTTGGTAAAAATTTTATTAATATCAATCAGCATGAGCAGAAATTTTTCTTTGGAGCGCTCAATCCGTTTTTTCTCAAGGGTCAGCATAAGCTGGAAATAGCCTTCCTGGTAGAGAGTATGGTCGCTTGAAGCAGGTACATAGTATTCTGCCTGGTTTTCAGACAACAGTTTGCTATTCTTCCAGAAGGGGATAAGGTTAAAATTGAATTTTTTGTTTTGCATTTGATTAAAAATATCCCTTTTATGTAAGCTTTTTAAAAGATATCCGTTAAAATTTTGCTATAACGGATGAAACACGAACACTATAAAAAGCAATAGGCATGCCAACGAATTAAATACTTTATAATACCTTGTATTTAAATTAGTTATAAATATTTAGCAGCTCGTTCTCAAGGATTAAAATTATTACTCCTTTGCGACATTTATTAGTTTTGTGTCGCATTATAGACGAGCTGTATTTGTCGCATAAGCGCGACAAGGGTAGGGGTTTTTACATGAGGTTGATTGGAAATATTTCAAATAGTTTAAACTGTACGGGAATAATCAAAGAGGCGCGAGCGTATAGTTTTAAGAAGGTTCAAAGGGTTAAACCTCTTATTTTTAAAATCCTGCATCCAGAACCGTCTCTTCTCAATTCTCCCCCTGTATAACACCATCTTCCTGAAATGTAACATCGAGCTGTTTGATTTTGCGGTAGAGTGTCGCCCGGTGGATGCCCATTCTTTTTGCTGCTTTGCACTTATCACCGTTGGTCTCGACCAGCATGCTTTCGATATAGAGGCGCTCGACATCCCTGAGGTTGTTCAGCGCGGTTATTTTTTTTATTACTCCTTCACCCGGGGTTTCCGGCCGTATTTTCTTTGAAAGGTGGTCGATCTGAATGAAGGTTTCTTTGCAGAGGATAAACGCATGTTCAATGATGTTTTCCAATTCTCTGATATTGCCGGGAAAATCGTAGACCAGCAGTGCGTCCAGAGCGTCGTCCGATAGTCCTTTGATAGTACGCGAATATCGCGCGTTGAATTTGTCGATGAAATGGTCGCATAAAAGGGGTATATCGCACACACGCTCGCGAAGCGGCGGGAGCTCAAGGGAAAGCACATTGATTCGGTAAAAAAGGTCTTTGCGGAACTCGCCTTTTTTAACCATGGCAGCCATATCCTTATTGGTGGCTGCTATGAATCTGACATCGGCTTTTATCGGTATGACGCTTCCCAGAGGCTCGTAGGTGCGCTCCTGCAGGACCCGCAGAAGTTTTACCTGCATGGCCGGCGATATGTCGCCTATTTCATCCAGAAAGATAGTGCCCTTTTCGGCTGATGCAAATTTTCCGGGTTTATCTTTTTTTGCATCGGTGAATGCGCCAGCTTTGTAACCGAAGAGTTCGGCTTCAAGCAGATTTTCAGGCAGTGCGCCGCAGTTGATCGCCACAAATGGTTTTGTTTTTCGGTGCCCCAGTTCATGCAGTGAACGCGCAATAAGCTCTTTGCCGGTTCCGCTCTCCCCGGTTATCAGGACCGACGCCTGCACATGGGCCATTTGAGACAGCAGCGCGAATATTTCATTCATTTTCGGGCTGCGGCTTATCATGGTGTGGAATTTTGCCTCGTGCATAATCTCTTTTTTAAGATCTTCGACAAGGCGGTGCGCTTTTTCGGTTGCTTCCCGCGCTTTCTGCAATTCCGCCTCTTCTGCAAGTTTGCGGTCGGTGACGTCCAGCAGATGGGTAAGGTATAAGGAGGGATCCATCGTTTTGTCTCCCAGGGGCGTTACGTGCCAGCTCAGATACCGCGTATGAGGATTTTTTTTGTCCGAAGCGGGGGGGTGCAGGATGGTTTCACGATAGATATTCTCTCCTTTGTCCAGGTTTTTGAGTTCGTCGCGGGAAACTTTTAAATAGTCAAAAAGGGTGAAACCGGTTTTCTTCAGATCGCCCCCGCCGGCAAGGCAAAGGATTTCATCAAAACACCTATTTTTTTCGATGATGTGCCCTGTTGATAAAAACAGGGCTATGCCCACCGGAGCCTGAGAAAAGATGCTCCGGAATCTCTCCTCGCTCTGCCGCAATTTTTCGCGGTCTTTTTTATGCTGGGTGATATCGATGATACAGCATCGCACACCGCATATTTTATCGGCTGTTTTCATGGGTGACGTATTAAGAAGGACGGTGATTTCGGATCCGTCTCTTTTCAGCATCCGGTATTCTCTCGGAATTACGGAATCACCGGATAATACGTTGGTAAAACCCTGAATCGCCCGGTCCCGGTCATCCGGATGGATTACCGACAGCGCCTTAATGCCCGTATCAAGCTCCTCCTGCCGGTAACCGAAAATCTCAAGTCCTTTTTTGTTTACATAGGTGAAATACATATTGAAATCCATCTCGCATATCACGCCGGGCAGAAGTTCCGCCGTTTCGCGAAACCGGTGTTCACTCTGCTGTAATTTTTCCAGTGCGGTTTTACTGTCGGTAATATCAATGAGGGATATCAGGCTTTTTTTTGTGCCGGGGATCATGCTGACATTCATGAGATAGTTCCGCATCTCGCCGCTTTTATGTTTCAGGCGGAGTTCATATTCGTCCGGTACCGACGCGGGATTTTCCCTCCGTTTGATGTGGTATTCAATGATCCGGTCAAGCTCTTCCTTTTCAACGAACTCGATCCATTTTCTTCCCTTGCCGGCCTCTTCCTGCGGATATCCCAGCACCGCTTCCAATTTGTGATTCGCCATAGAGATAGTCGTATCTTCTTCAACAACCATCATGGCGGTGCCGGTATGCTCAAAGACCGTACGGTATTTTTCTTCTCCGGCTTTCAGCCCCTCCTTAGCGCGTTGCAATTCCGCCTCCGAAGCTTTAAGCTCGGCGATTTGCCGCTGTAATTCCTGGATTTCATGAACCGGTTGGACGTGTGATGTATCCGTGTCTGGCATAGTAGACCTCTTTTTGAAAGGATATTGCGGGCTTAATCCCATAAACACTCTTCATGGCTGGCATTACGGGATAAGCAGGTTAAAAAAGGATCGCTCTGTGCAACTTTTCCGTTTCAATAAAATAATTATCACGGGGTTAATGTGGGGGAATAAAGTTATTTATTGGCAGGAGTATGGTTACCCGTTATAGCGGAGATCGAAATTGCCGGCAGATAAAAAATGGAGCATAGTGGTTGCTATGCTCCATCCCATGCAGTACCATGGTTTAACCGATGTTATCTCATGAATACGATTTTCTGCTTCATCTCCCGGTTATTAATAGAATACCGCAGCAGGTAAATTCCGGCATGATTATTTGCCAGATTCAATACCACCGTATGCTCTCCGGCCTTGAGCTGTCCGGTATATTTTGATTCAACCAGCCTGCCGCTGTTGTTATAGAGTTTCAGCAACACTGCCTGTTCGTTTTTCAGGTTCATCGTGACAGCATGTTTTCCCCGGGTAACAACCGTGTTGCTATGGACGAACGTTTGATGGCTTCCCGGTGTATGGGAGATAGCCGATTGTTTCTGGCCAAGATAGAGGTGAACGCTGTCGTGAGGCGAATATTCGGTCCAGACAATGTCTGTAACGCCATCTTCGTTCCAATCGGTAAAACAGAGGTGAATATCACCATATGCGGTAATAGCGGTATTGTCGACCTTTTTAAGCGTAACCGCGGCTTTTAGAACAGGAGCAGCGTTGGTTCCGCTGTTTTCATAGAAGTTAATAGTACTTCCGCTGTGTCCGGCCACCAGATCCTTTTTACCGTCAGAATTCAAATCAAGAACCTGTATCTGGCAGCGGCCTAATGCGATGTCGGCGTTATTAGCCTTCACTTTTGAAAAGGTTGTAAATTGATACTGGGTTTTTGTGCCGCTGTTCAGATAGAGCCGTATTGCTTCGGGCGTGCCACCATTCGGATCGCTCCCCACAAGCAAATCAAGTAGACCATCTTCATTCCAGTCAACGATTTCCGGTGACGAATTGTACGGAACTTTAATGTCAGCTCTGCTTGCCTGAATTCTCACTTTTGCTTTTAGCGTGCCGTCGCTGTTGCGGGCGAAGAAGTTGACATACCCGTCTCTTTCCCCTATGATTAAATCCTTGAACCCGTCTCCGTTAAGATCCTCAACCTGAGGGTTGGATGCGCCGACGCATCAACTCGCTGACAAAGCAATGTCAGCGCCGCCGGCTTTCAGGAATGAGGATGTCGTAAATACCGGCGCACTGTTGGTGCCGGAGTTCTGATACAGGCTTACTTTTCCGCCGGAAAACAGCCCGAACATGAGATCCTTTTTACCATCCCCGTTCCAATCCCCGACCCAGGGGGTAGACAATAAAAGTTTAATGGCAATGTTATTGGCTTTGATATACCCGCTATTGGTGAATTTAGGAACCTGCGCTGATATCAGCGCTGACATAAGTAAAACACAACAGAGAACCCTTTTCATACTACCTCCTGAAAAAGATTGTTAAAAATAATATGGCTTATACAATTGTTCTTTGTCCGCCAGACCTGACTCTCAACGATCTTGCGACTGTTTATTTGATAACCAAAAACTTTTCTATATGTATTCCATTTTTCGAATGCACGGTAATTAGATTCAAACCCGCCGGCAAGGCTTCGGATAACCTATACCATTGCATACCGTTACCGGATAAGAAACGAGTGACTTCTCTGCCTCTGGCGTCACTGATGAAAACAGTGTGTGCGCCGCTGAATGGTATAAAAAGCATTTTCGAGCGTTGTATTGTTTTGAAAGTAATGGGTTTGGCCGATTTGGTTTCAGGAGCATCTATTGATGTACCCTGATTTACCGTAACACTTGCAGCGCCGACAATCTCTTTGTCGGATTTCTGTAAAAAAGCAACGATACGGCAACTGTCTTTTATCCATTTACTGTCTATCGTGAATGTCCTTGTTTTTGACACTGACTGGCCGGCGCCAACGGTGATCTCCTCGCCCTTCTCATCGGGGATCATATCCCGCACAGCGCAGTCTACTACGGTGTAGGTCGCCCACGAGTATTTGATGCCAAGCTCTTTTACAATAACCTGCAATGTCCCGGTTATTGATGCATTGGATGTGTTCTCTACAGTAATGGCAGCGGTACCGGACGCTGCGGGACATGACGTGCTTATGGCAACGGTAACCGGTGACGAAAGCACTCTTCTCTGTTCGATATATTGGAATATTTTAGTAGTATCTTTTTTCCAGTCGGCGTTGGATGTTTCATATAAGACACCGTCAACCGCAAGAAATGGTTCTGTATTATTGCTGACGGCAGTATAGTAAGCTTCCCGGTTATCCGTCTCCAAAGTGGCGAAAGGTGAACCGTCCTGATAACCCCACCAATAGGTAATGAGAATCACATCAGTACCATATTTTTTTTTCATCCGACTCAGCGTACCCGCTGCAGCAACGCAGTATCCTCAACTGGCGGAAAGAACGTTTAATGCATCAAGAACTACTACTTTGCTGAAGCCGTGCCGGGGTGCAAGGAGAAAACCTGACAATAACAGTAACGCCCAAAAAATTGATTTTTGTTTAAGCATGTTAGTATTTCCCTTTCTTATCCGATTTAAATGATTACCTCATAGGAGCAATAAATGCCGCAGTGATTGAATGTTTATCAACTCTCCAGGTTCAATAACAATACTGCCGGATTTAAACTTTAAAAAAAGAACCCCACATTGTATTGCGGAGTTCTTTTTTGTCTCATACGCGTCTTTTTTTGCCAACCCGGTCTATTTCGTGATAAAAATCAACAGATTCACCGCCTGTTCGGCGGCCTTAACTCTGAGTAAATAATTTCCGCTGCTTATCAAATCCTTATTCAGGGTCAACTGGTGGCTGCCTTGGCTAAACGGATTGTCTGCCATCCGGCTAACCAGTTTACCGGCAATGGTATAGAGGTTGATGCTTATTTTAGCCGGTTGAGCCAGGGTGAAGTTGATCCTGTTTTCCCCGAATGCATTGGTTATAAACAGACTGTTGGCAATAAGGGCAAGCTGATCCTGGTTGATGCCGGTGCCGCCGAGCAGCCAGTCCATATAGATTTTCATAAGCGCGTTTTTCTCGGGAATACCCCGTAAACCGCCGAATACAAACGAGGAGTAAATGGTTTTATATTTTTTTGTAGGCTCCTTATAAGAAACAGCACGGCCTTTACCTCCGTTGCATTTAAACAGAAGGGTTCCCTGGTTTGCACTTATTTCATCTATATAGCCATTTATCGGGTGGTTAGCGAAATAGCTGCTGTAATTTTTGCCTGCGACAATGGAGCCGATCTGACCGCTCAGCGAGGTTATTTTGTCGCCGTCGGCGTTGAATGTCGTGCCCAGCATCTTATAAAAATTCGTCGTCCCATTGGAATAACCAAGGTCAACACCCTCGATATACAACCCTTTTCCTGCATTCAAATGATTGATAAGTTTTGTCTGATCCGCCGGATCTATGTTTGAATTGTCAGTTCAACACACGAAAAAGCCGAGGGTGCCGACAATCACATCGTATGATGAGATGTCAGTCGGCAATTTGGTGTTGTCGTGATAGGTATACGTATAGCTGTTGTTGGTCAGCGTGGTCTTAAGCCAGTACCCGGCATTAACCTTCTGCCCCACTTCCGGATCGGTTATTGTGTCATAATTGCTTGGGTTGGAGTTCCAAACAAGTATATTTGCGGCATTTACCATAAAGCAGACGATAAACACCATTAAAATAATTTTAAAACCTCTCTTCATACCCACCTCCGATTGTGTTATTGAATTACCCAGACTCTTTTGATACTTTTCTTATCGAGAGTGTTGATATTTACAATATGCACTCCTGACGAGAGTCTGTTTTTTATCTGATGTAATTGGTCGACGTTTTGTATAGAAAGGGAAGCAATCCGTCTCCCCTGAATGTTGTTTATCGTTACTTTGCAGGGACCTTTTATACCATCGCTCACAAAATGGTTCGGAATAATGCTGCTCGGCAATTCGTAGGTAACGGTCAACTTAGGTCTTTGCGTTGTCTGTGAAGCCTCGGACGATCTAATACTTGCACCTCTGGCAGGTGTCATACTGTCGAATTTAAACAGAAAACCGTAGTTTGCTCCGTTATTTTCAACCATGTCCTTTATTGTTGCAGTGATAGCGTAATCTTCCCACGTATTAAGTGCGGTATTGGTACTTTTTGCAACAGCAGTTGCAGAGAAATCGCCGCCCTTTGTGGTCCACGGCGTGCTCCAGGTAACTGTTGATCCGGTCCAGCTTTTTGTTAATCGAAAGAGCGATTTTGGGCCGTTTGTCCCCTCGTAATAATTATCAAAAACATAAACGGATAATTTCGCATCTTTGATTTTCGCACCAGCAGGTATTGAAGCAAGATTGAATTTTATTACCACCCGGGTATTATAAATGACCGTGCCGCTTCAACCTTCGCACTGTTCGAATTCCATTGCAAGTGTGTCGTCGGAGCCGGTATTCTGATCGTACCAGTCCGCTATCCAGGCATCTTCACAACCAGTGTAGCTGTTTGTTCCGTTCTGCAGGGTTATCGTTACATCCTCTGCAAATACGTTTCGCAGAAATACAAGACAAATAAATAGAGAAAGAAATTTTAAACCCCTCATATCCTACCTCCTCATGTTGGGTTTATTTCTATAAATATAAAAAATATTCTGAATTTTTCAATAATAACCGATTTATATTTATAATATATATAAAAATATCCGAAATAAAACAGAGTTTATAAAAAACATAGTAATGTTTTACGAAAAAAGCAACAATCCCTGAAAATGAATCTTTTTATATCTAAAAGCTAGTTAGCGTTTTTTTTAATTATAATGATTCTTTCCTGTTTTTTCAATCTTAAAGGGTGCTGCTATTAATGATAACGTGATATAAAAATCCTCACCCGTCTGTCTCAGCTGTTTTTAAGGGAGGGGGCTGAATAAAAACAGGAGACTGCTTAACGGGTGAGGATTTGAATCTATTCCACCACTCCTTTACAGGATAAAACCTTTCATTGTATTGTCATAATTGTATATATTCATTGCAACTTGTTGTCAGGTCTTATGTTAATAAATCCTCACCCGGTTGCCTCAGCTGTTTTTAAGGGAGGGGGCTGAATAAAAACAGGAGACTGTTTAACGGGTGAGGGTTTATTTTTTTCAAAAACTCCTTTAAAGAATTAGCCGTTCCAATATTCAAGATCGTTTATATAGTAATTCTTGTATAGCTTATTAAAAATCCTCACCCCTACAGAGCCTCTATTTTTAAGGGAGGGGGCGAATAAAAATAGCACTTCATAAGAAGTGAGGATTTATTATCGATAATATCCTTTGCATCTAAAATCGTTTCTATTACAAAAATCATTCACTTTTTTGGTGTCTGTATTCAGAATTCTGGATGCTTTAACAGGTTTTATTGTGGGGCCAAACGCAATAAGACCGCAATTCTTTGTTCCCACCCACTTATTGTTGTCTTTATCAATAAATATTGAATAGACCCATTTGTCCTGGAGAAGCTTGTATTTTTCTCCTACAAAGTTAGTCCATATTTTTCCGTCATATTTTGTCAGACCGATTGTTGTTCCGAACCACATATTGCCATACATGTCTGGTTCCGATGTGTAAATTGCTCCCATTAAAATTATAGAACTGCCGGCGTAGTAAGTCTCCCACTTGGATCCTTCCAGCTTTGATACACCGCCCTGATGATAGCCAAACCACTTATTACCGAGGCTGTCAATGGTAACTTTAAAGATATTATTCGATCGAATCGGTGAATTGGTTGTATCGTAAACAGTCCAGGTTTGCCCGCTCAATTTCCCTATACCTTTCAGAATTGTCGCGACCCAGATAGTACCTTCTTTATCAATCGCAAGATCGTTTAAGGAGTCTTGCGGTATTTCGCAATTCGACGTATCATATATAGTGAGCGATGTCGCATATTTGTTGACTTTAACCAATCCTCCGGCATACGTTCCGATCCAGATATTGCCATACTTATCGAATTGTATACAGGTTGTATATTTTGATTTCAGCCGCGCGTTTAATGAATCATGCCTGTTCCATACAGATCCGTTAAATGAGGAAAAGCCTCCCTGGGTGGCAAACCATAATGTACCGTATTTATCGCGTTCTATATCATACACATAGTTATGTCGCAGGCCGGAATTGGCTGTGGTAAAGTTGGTCCAGGTCGTACCGTTAAATCGGGCGGCGCCGGCAAAAGTGCCGAACCATAGTGCCTCGTCAGCCCCTTCGCATATACAAAAAACATGGTTGCTTAAAAGACTAGAGTTTTCTATTGTGTATTGTGCCCAGAAAACAACCGTTTCAATCACCAGTGTATCGTTTTCAAATATTGAAAGGGTGTCGGTCAGAACCACCGGCTGATAGGGGTCGTTGAGTACATCATAATATGCGGCGGTGAAAGTCGCTTCCGGCAGAGAATCGATGGTAATGGAACGGCTCAGATTCTTTGAGTTAATCGAAGAGAGATTTTTATGAATCATGGTTCCGGGAATATACACATATCCGTTCACCGTGTCGATGGAGTCGGGCAGGAATATTTTCAGAGTGCCAAGACCCTTCAAGGTATCAAACGGAGCAAAGGTTGTGTCGTGCGTGGTTTTTATTTCGGGAATGAAAGCCTGTGTTCTCTCGAAAATATGGGTCGCCTGAACATTGAAGGCGCCGCTGTCTGCAGTATGGAAAACGTATATTCCGTTTTTATCGGTCGTATCTTTTAATGAATCCGGGATGGCGCCGTCCGAAACAGGATTATAATTATAAGGTATAAGGATTACCTGGGTATTTGCCGCCGGTTTATTGGTTGCATCATATATCACACCGATGACAGTCTTGCTGTTGACGTCCTCGGTGCCGCCTCCCGCAAAATTCAAACTGCAACTGCAGTATTGCAGAACAATACAAAGGAGCGCGCACCCGGAAATTGTCAGTAATCTGTGATTCATTTAATCCCTGCCCCTTTTTCTTTTCAGCATCGTTTCCGGGACTCTCTGGCTTATGGGAAACAGGTGGAGATTAACGCGAAAGACACCGTCCCCGGCATCGTCTTTTGACGCGATCTCCAGAATGTTTCTACGGCAATTTGCAAGCTCCTCCCGGATTTTTTCCATCGATTTTGACGAAACATTGACCGATACGCCGGAAATGTCCCGTAACTCTTTCGGAATTGTCTCAACCGCCTCGGCAGCAAGAAGGGCCATCTTCTGCTGCATGCTCCTGACGGCAATGGTTCCCGCAGACAGGCCCGAAGAAGTGACGAATTTGTGCGTGGAAACAAATTGTCCGTTTTCCTCGCGTACAAGGCCGAGTTTTTTTAATAGCTCGACCGCTTCTCTGGCCTCATCGTCCGTTATGGGAGGCGTTATAAGCTTCGCCAAGGTCTGATAATTCCCGTCAAAATCTATGATATCGATAAGCTCTTTTATAATCGGATTGTACCATCTGCTGAAATACTCAAATTGCTCGTCTGTTAATTCGTCGATGGGAAGGGGGCTCTGGATGCGCTTCATGGTCTGAAGGTATTCCATTTTGGCGTCGATATTTTTTGTCTGTGAAAAGAGCACCAGATTTTTGAAATACTGCCGTTCCTCTCTTTTCAGCCCCATCGCATTGCATAATTTCGAGATGCTTGATTTGGTTACATTGGTTTTTCCCTCTATGACCAGCTTGATAAATACCGGGGAGGAGAAGCCGGCCATTTTTGAAAATTCACGGTAGGATAATCCGGCTCTCTTCTTATTGTCTACGTAAAAATCCCGGATATATTCACGAAAGTCGATATAGGAAAAAACTGAGTTCATAGTATATTCTGAAGTGTTTTGGTAATTGTTACTCCCTGTATATAATATACTAAATAAAAATGGAAAGTGTTAATTTATTATGATACATTTGTATATTTGTATTTCTTTTGTTATCAATGTGTTACACTTTCAGTAAAATTTTATTTATTTTTTTCTATGATACATCTGTTTTTTTCAGGGCGTTTTATCGGGAAAAACAGGGTGCAGTAATTGCCTTCGCTCCGCTTGATACCACGAAAATGTCGATTTCGCACGGATGCTGCGGATGTGAAGGATGTACGAGCGTGTTTAAAATGAGTTACGAATTAAGGTATCATACCGTGCCCCTCCCTCGCGGTCGTGGCACGGCTTTTTGACTCTTAAAAAGCACTTTTGAAACAAGTGTTTCCAAATACTCTTTGCTGCGCCCTTGAATAAATGCCTGGTTAGAGTTATATTTTAGACACCGGCAGGAAAATTATATACTCGGATGTGTATGACGCAGGGTATCTTGTCCAGCAAAGCATACAATTCGTTTTTCTTAAGTTCCGACTTATTTATAATATTGATAACTTTAAAAACAGTAGAAAAAGCAAAAGGAGAACAGCATGGGAAAAGGCGACAGAAAATCAAAAAAAGGAAAAATATGGCGTCATTCGTTCGGCAGGCTTCGGCCCCGAAAGAGAAGTACAAAAGGAAAAACGGAGCCCAAAGCATAACGCAGGCTCTTGTGCCGATGTTTTTTCAATGACCTTCTCCTTTAAGCATCTTAATTGCATGCGGCAGCAGGGGAATCAGAAGGCCGGCGCAGAAAGCAGCGCCTTTCACTGAACCGGGCAGATTTATGATTATAGTGCGCCCCCTGACTCCCGCAACGCCGCGTGAGAGAACCGCATGCAAGGTCTCTTTGCACGATTCCCGCCGCAGATAGTCTGCAATGCCGTGTATCAACCGGTCACAGAATTTCGTTGTCGCTTCAGGTGTGACATCGCGCGGGCCGATGCCGGTGCCTCCGGTGGTTATCAGAATGTCTTTATCCGTGTTGCTCTCAAACGCCGCGATGATTTCCCGCTCCTCATCGGGCACGATGCTGCGGCTGATGATCGCTTCCGGCAGTTTTTCCCTGAGTATGTTTTTAATCGCCGGCCCCGATCGGTCCTCGTAGATCCCCCGGGACGCCCGGTCAGAAATCGTAAGTACCAATACTTTCATTGTCAACCTCCCCGCCTTTAAGTACCTTTGCAAATATGCCCCTGCGGGGCATGATGCAGTCGCCTGTCTGTTTTAAAATCGCGCACCCCTTATGGCACTCCTTGCCGATCTGGGTCACTTCCAGCACAGCCCCGCCCACATTCAGGCGTGTTCCTATGGGTAAAGAGGCAAGGTCGACGCCCCGTGTCGTGATGTTTTCGGCGAAATCGCCCGGTTTCAGGCTTGCCAGTTTTGTTTTCATCTGCTCGATGTCTTCGGCCGCAAGAAGCGACACCTGACGGTGCCACTCTTTCGCGTGGGCGTCGCCGACAACGCCGTGGTTTTCCCTGAGTGTTATGACAGGAACCGGTTTTTTCGGCTCGCCGGTTTTTTCCGATATATTAACCGAGACCACGCTGAATTTTTTCAAGAAACAGGCTCCTTTTTTTTGCTGACAAGGGTGATGTCGCCGATTTTCATCCGCTTATCCACAGCCTTGCACATGTCGTAGAGGGTAAGCGCGGCAACCGATACCGCAGTCAGGGCCTCCATCTCCACGCCCGTTTTTGCGGTCGTTATCACGGTGGATTCTATGCCGATGCAGTTTTTTTTGATTGAGAATGCGATGACAACCTGATCAACAGGCAGCGGGTGGCACAGGGGTATAAGCTCCCCGGTCTTTTTCGCTGCCATGATCCCGGCGATGCGGGCGCAGGAGAGGGGGTCGCCTTTCTTCATCAATCCCTTGTTGATCATGACGATGGTTTTCGGATTCATATGGATCGTGCCGGCCGCAACCGCGGTTCTTTTAACGACCGGTTTGCCCGATACATCGACCATGGTAACCTCTCCCGACGGGGCTATATGAGAAAACTTCATGGCTAACCTCCGATTTCGCGCATCGATCTGTTCGAACAGGATGTTCCATGAACAGGTTTGGCGCCGACAGCTTTTAAAATACTTCCCTCGATATCATTAAAATCAACTTTAATCTCCATATCCGAAAACAGGCAGGGTTTGAAATAACCATCTGCAGTGAGCCGTAACCTGTTGCACATCGTGCAGGGGAGGGGACGGTCGCAGGGGAGCGGAAGGTCTTTGCTGTCGAGCTTGTTACAAAGGGAAAAGTGCTGTATCATCTGAAGAGTGAGCCCGTTTTTGTCGCAGAAGGTTTTCATTGTGTCGATATCCCCGCGCGTTGTTTCCTCAAGCACAACCATATTTATTTTTATCGGATATAACCCGGCCTCTTTTGCCGCGCGTATGCCGGCAAGCACATCATCAAGAGCGCCGCCGCGGGTTATGGCAAAAAACCGCCCGGCATCAAGGGTGTCCAGGGAAATGTTGATCCGCGTCAATCCCGCCTGTTTCAGCGCCTGTGCTTTTTCGAGGCTCAGGAGCGCGCCGTTGGTCGTCATGGTAATCTCCCGGTATCTGCCCGTAAGCCTTATCATGTCGACCAGCGACTCTATATTTTTTTTTATCAGGGGCTCGCCTCCGGTAAGCCGTATTTTGGTTATGCCAAGCTTTCCCGCCCTGCTTGCAATCAACGCAATAGATTCATAGCTCAATATTTCGCTGTGGGACTTCAGGGGTATACCCTCCTGCGGCATGCAATAGGTGCAGCGGAAGTTACATTTATCCGTAACCGATACCCGCAGGTAATCTATGACTCTTCCATGAGGATCAACAAGCATCTGGTTTAATCCGCCAAAGAAAATAGTTACAAAAGTGCAAAGTTCCTTTTCATTGTGTGTCGCTTCAGAATGTTACGCCCTCTCAATTACCCGGAGGGGACGTGAAGTGTTTTATTACCGTTTATCGGATCAATACCACCGCGACGCTCTCGCCCTCTTTCAATTCAAATACGTTCTGCGCCATGAGGAGAAAGCCGTTTGCCTGGGTCAATGCATGAATGTGCGCGGAGCCGTGATACCGTATCGGACGTACGCTGTTTTGTTCATCAAGAAGCACCGGCAGAATCGCAAGCCGGTCCGCTTTTTTCCGGGAGATTGTTTCGGCAAGCGTCGCCCGCACCGAGAATGGGGCATACGACTTTCCCATGAGCTTCTGGCAGAAAGGTTTTACCAGCAGCTCGAAGATCGCAAAGGTTGATACGGGGTTGCCGGGCAGCCCGAAAACATAGGTGTTCTCTTTTCTGCCGAAAACTGTGGGTTTGCCCGGTTTTACTGCCACTTTCTGGAAAAGAAGCTCAAAGCCCCTGGCTTTAAGAACCCCGGGTACATAATCGAAATCACCCATGGATACGCCGCCGGAGAAGATGAAAATATCGGCCTTTGCAAGGTTTTGGTCGATACACTCTCCGGTCGCCTGGGGAGTATCGCCGATAATACCCAGATAGACCGGCTGGCCGCCCGCCTGTGTAATCTGAGATACAAGCTGATAGCTGTTGCTGTTTCGGATCTGTCCGGGTCCCGGTTTTTCGGATGGCTCCACAAGTTCGCTTCCCGTGGCAATAATGGTAACGACCGGCTTTCTGAATACAAAAACAGGATCGCATCCGACCGAAGCGAGTACCGCAATCTCCGCCGGGGTGATCAGGGTCCCCTTTGTCAGGACGATATCGTCTTTTGTAACGTCTTCCGCTTTGTACGAGATGTTTCGCTCGCTGTTTATCCGGGTTACCTGAACCATCCCGCCGTTCATGGTGGTGTGTTCGATCATAACGACGCAATCCGCTCCGCGGGGGACCATTGCGCCGGTCATTATCTTCGAGCACTCTCCTTCGCCGACGGTTTTCTGAGGAACCGATCCTGCGGCAATCGTTTCGATGACATGCAGGGGACGCTCCAGATCCTGCGCACGGCAGGCGTAACCGTCCATCGCTGACTTGTCAAACGGCGGCATGTCGATATCCGATCGTATATCCTGATGCAGAATTCTTCCGCAGGCGTTACAGAGCGGTACCGGTTCACCACCCAGTTCAACTGCGGCATCCAGGACAATAGAGAGCGCCTGGTCAAAACGGATCATTACTTGTTCCTTTTTGGAATTGTCCATTACGGCTCCAGAATATAAGCGCACACCGCCTGTGCGCCGGAAATAACAATTGTTTTCACCTGTTTTCCCGTCACCATGGTTACTTGAAACAGCCCAGCTGGCATGCGCATAGTTTAATGCCGTTTTCGTTACAGCATTCGCCGATTGCTTTTAATGTAATCGAATGCTTCTGCGAAAGCTTGTAGGCCTTTGCGCAGGAGAGCTTTTTCTTGCCGTCGATTTCCCCGGCTGCTTTCACTACGATATTTTTAATCTCCTCTTTTTTCATACAACCTCCCCAAAAATAAATTGTTATTTGCTCACTAATTGTTTTAAAAATTTGTCGAAGGATTTGGCCATGCACGACTCCACCGCCGATTTATATTTCTCCCATTTTTTAATAAAAACCGACCCGAAATCAGTTAATACGGTTGATCCCCCGCATTTTCCTCCCCGTGTTTTGATAACCAGCGCGCGACCGAACTCCTTTTCCGACGATCGAATGTCCCCCCATGCTTTTCTGTAACTTCGCCCCAGCTTCTGCGCGGCAACCTGAATGGATCCGTGCTCCTGTATGGCTTTAAGAAGCTGGTATTTGCCGTCTCCAAAAAGTCCTTTGCCATTCTTCGCAGATAGATAGAGTTTCCCATGGGGTTGCATAGTTGCTCCTTATCGATATAGCGCCGCCTTTTTTTTCCCGTTTCATGGTATGAAAAACCGGCTTTCAGGCGGCTTGTTTCATGGATTACAAATATATATTCCGGATATGTAATGCAGGGCATATCGAAGATGGAATACGGCAGATCAACGTATGAACCTGTCTGTTACTTTTGTTTTGTAACCATTCACGCCCCCTAAATCCCCCGAAGGGGGACTTGTAATGACTGAATTTTATTAAAAGAAAAAAACCACTACCTCTGGTAGTCGGTCCGAATAATATGGTTATACCGGTCCATTAGTTATTTGCACAAATTATATCTGTACCTCCCTTGAAAGGTATGCTCTTTCGAATAGGAATATAATGAAAAAACACTTAAAGAAATCATCTCATTAGTTATATGAATGCAAGTATCATATTGTTTTTTGCACCAAATACTGGTACCGGCTATTTGAATGGGAAATAGGAGCCTTTTTAAAGAGCCTGGTATAGCGTCTGGTGCGACATAAAGAATTGGGGCACAATCCGCTTCGCCATGCAATTCCCAACATTAACCATAGCGTACCTTTCAGGTACTCTCAATCAAGCCACCGCCTCTGGCGGTGGTAGTTGACTATAGCTATAAAACCTTTAACAGCTATAGATTGATTAGCTCATTTGTGAAATATTGTTTAAAAACCATACAAGTCCCCCTTCGGGGGATTTAGGGGGCGTGAACGGTTACTTTTGTTTTTATGGGTACCCGCTGTTTATTTTAATGCGCAGGACCGAAACGACCGCGCTGTTGTGCTCTTTTCTGAATGCCGCTTTTTTTAACTTCGATTAAAGGAGTGAGGCTGATTTTTAATGATATTACCGGAAGGATGGTGGGCGTATGAAAAAAAAGATTATCCTGTCCAGTGCGATTGCATGCCTTGTGTTGGTCGGTTGTGCAGAGCTGATCGCGTTGATTCCCTCAACCGGATCAAAGACAGGCGGGCTGACCACCGGCGAAATTGTGCAGGGGTTAAAGGAGGCGCTCAGCGTGGGTGCATCAAACGCCTCCTTTTCAGCCTCAAAAACCGATGGTTTCTATAGAAATCCTCAAATCTTCATTCCTGTTCCGCCCGAAGCGATCAAGGTGAAAAATGCGCTGGAACAGGCGGGCTTATCCAGCCTTGTCAGGGATTTTGAGATGTCGCTCAACCGCGCCGCGGAAGAGGCCGCGAAAAAAGCCCTGCCGATATTCAAAAAGGCGATCACCGGCATCACGATACCTGATGCGGTCGGCATACTGCGCGGTTCCAATAACGCCGCAACCATGTACCTTAAATCCAGAACCGAGGCTGACTTGAAATCGGAGTTTGTCCCTGTTGTAAAGTCTGCGCTGCAAACCGTTGAGGTCGCCAGATACTGGAGTCCCGTTGCATCAGCCTATAATAAGCTGTCAAAACTGACCGGCGGATCGCCGGTCAATCCGAACCTTGAGGAGTATATTACCCAGAAATCGCTTGATGGCCTGTTCCTGCTCATCGCACAGGAAGAACAGAAGATTCGGCAAAATCCGGCAGCACGGGTTACTGAAATTTTAAGGAAGGTGTTTGGAGCACAATAGGGGTATACGGTGTGGCCTGCTGCACGAGAGTTGCCTTTTTTTGTCCGGTTGTAGTATAATATATCCATTAATTACTGGTAGAAAAGAGTCCCTTTTTCACGCACACACTTTTTCTTAAGCCGGTAGAGATGGAAGTCAAGAGATAGGGATGTTAAACGGATTAATTATGGATATGGAAGGGGAAAGCATTCCCCTGGTCTCCAATCCCGCCAATGAGGGTGTAGGACGAAAGAGGGCGGGATTTCCGACACACCCCTTCACAGGTGGGCCTCCTGGCACGGGGGCACATTAAGGATGGCGAATACTATAGCACTTGTTTAAGATGCGATATAGACCATAACAAAAGTCGTGGAGTTCAACATATCGCTGAAAAACTTCTGCTATTACTGACATCAAAGTTCGCTCTTGGGTGACCAGATTCAGGCATATCGTGCGGGGCAACTGGATTAAAATGTACAACAAAAACGGGTATACGCCACATGAATGAGACTATAGACATGTATACTAAGCCGCATCGTCCCCCCGCTTTGCGGTTTTAATCCTTTAACCTTATAGGCAAAACAATAGGAGACTAAAGCCTTTATTGTGGGAACCATTTAACGCTAACAACAGAATAAGACTCTATACGCTAAATTATCTGCGTAAAAAACGTAGATTATTTAATTACAGACTCTAACATACAAACATCACAAGGCAGACTTAATCAGACAATGATATCATCCAGGAATATAATCAGTATCAGTACTTGTCTGGCGTTTTTCTTTTTATCGCTTGACGCATACTGTCAAATCCGCCCGCCCTCAGGCGTTACCGTCAGCTTTTCGGAGAGCAGTATCGACATTACCTGGGATTCGGTCCCTGGCGCCGCCGGGTATAATATCTATACGGGGGGTGCGGCCGGCATGCCGAAAGCAAAAAAAACCAGGGTCAACAGCCGGACGATCACGTCGGGCACCCATTTTACCTTTCTGTGGCATTTTGAAAAAGGAGTAAAGGTAAGAAAAGTCAAGGGATACAAGCATTTTATTTCAATAGCCGCGGTGTTTTCCATCAACGGCAGGATGCAGGAGAGCGGGCTGTCCGAAGAGTTTGACAATTGCTATTTTGACGGTTTCGCGAAGGTCGCCTCTGCGGCGGCAATTAAAAGCATCCTGGAGGCTTCTCAAGCCACGCCGTTTCTGCCGGTGAAGCACTATGACAACAGCAGAGAGAAATTTGTCGCGTTTATGACCGGGCCGGGAGCAAAACTCCTTGCTCTGATAAAAAAGCACATCGATCCACAGGAGGTGGGCGGCTGCACGCCGATCTCGACGATTCTGGTAAAAATTCTCAAGGAGTGCGGATTGGAAGCCTACCGGATAGACGGGGCTTTTATCAAGGAGTTCCATTCGTTTGTACTGATACCTGTAGGTGACGTCGAGTATGTCCTCGATTTCGCCGCTGACCAGTTTATTCCGGATGTTTCGCCGGTCATGGTGCCCAGGGACCTCTGCCATCTGAGCGACCGGGGCAAGCTATCCCGTAAGGGAACGCCGGTATATACGGCTGCAAAAATTTTTGGACCGGAGAGCGTCTTTCTCTCCGATGATGCGTCCGCTTCCGTATACCGGCAAATATATGATGAGCTTAAAAGCTCCCTGCAGTAGATAGAATTCGTTACTTTGTCCTGTCCTTTTATGGTACTTATAACTATTTTTTATTCCTTGATACGGTTCACTCTATTTTTATAAGAAAGTAAAAACTATCAATAAACCAATCAACAAAGGCAGTGCTATGAAGTTCAGACTATCCGGTGTCAGTGCAGTTATGGCGGGCGTATCGATCGGTATGCTGCTGATTCTTGCTTCGTGTTCAAAAACGGATCAGAGATCTAATAAGCTCCTTACCCAGGCTGAGGTAACCTCTAAAGAGATTGATTACCTGAAAAAAAAGAATTTCTTAGGCGGGAATGAAGAGATCACCCACATATATACACCCACGAAAATAACCGTGCAGGCGGTGATGCTGACCAGTGAAAAAATCCTCGCCTATCATAACGATACGGTTGAAATGGAGCCGCTGTCGAATATTTTCGATCTCTCGGCCTCTCACTCGGTCGACGTAAAAAAAACCAGCACGATTACCGTATACAGGAAAGACGATACCACGTTCAAACTTGAGTTTATAGGCGCGTCGGACGTGGATGAAAAATTCTTCTTAACATTACGGGACATGTGGCGGGCTGCTTTGGCCGCAAAAGAGGTTTCGGCGCCGGTTTCGGATACGACAGCCGATACGGTGAGCCTGCAGTAGTTACCGGGATGTTTTTTCGTCCATTTTTACGAGTGCCTCAAGCCGTTTTTTGGCGGCGATGCACTCTTTGTCTTTTTCGTCCTCGCTGCATGCCGAGAATTCAATGTAATATTTCCACGCTTTTATCGCTTCCCGCAGGGTTGAAGGATCGCGGTTGACATAGATATACTGATTATCCAGGGAACTCGCATGGAAATAAAGCAGTCTCCGCTTGAATTCCGGGCTCTGCTGGATAACCGAGCCTTTTTTGGAATTAATGGCGGCGTCGAGCCGGTCTCTGGCCTCGTTGTAGAGCGCGAGCTTGAAATATATCTGACCGAGGTACGCATCGATTGCCGGGTCGGAAAACGTATTGCGGAGTCCCTCCAGAATCGCGCGCGCTTTGGTAAACTGGTTGAGCTGGTCAAAACAGATCCACGCGCGGCGCACCTGCGCCTCCAGATACTCGTTGGCAACCCCGCCCTCTTCCACGGGCGGGACCACTTCGTAGAAGCTCACCGCCTCCTGCCACAGGCCTTTGGTTTCAAGCTCCCGCGCTTTTTCAAGCAGGGAGAACGAGGACTCCTTGGATTGAACCGTTCCGGTGGCTGCCGGTGCGGGTTTCTGCATATAGGTATACACCGACAGCGCCAGTGCCGCGCACGAGATGAGCAGTGACAGCGTCGGATAGAAGTTTTTGAAGGAAAAGGGCACCCTGATCCGCCTGCCGCTGCCCCAGGCAGAGTACGCATGGATACACGTCTGAATCATCTCGTCGATCTCTTTTGACGAACGGGGCCGGTTATCGGCTTTTTTCTGCAGCAGCTTCTCTATAAGCTCTTCGGACAGGGGAGAAATGGACGGCCGTAACTTGCGGGGCGGTATAAACCTGCAGAGTTTGATTTTTTCGATGAGCGAAACAAGCTTGTCGGAATGAAACGGCTTCTGGCCGGTAAAGAGTTCATACAGCACAATGCCCAACGAAAAAAAGTCGCTGCGTGCATCAAGAGGCCTCCCTCCCAGCTGCTCGGGAGACATGTAGTGAAAGGTGCCGACAATCATGCCCTGCATGGTGTTTGACGTTATATTCATCGGTTTTGCCGCGCCGAAGTCCATGAGCTTGACGATCTTTTCGTTGGTGAGCATGATGTTTTCGGGCTTGATGTCCCGGTGCAGTATGCCGTTGATCATTTCGCCGGTCGGGGCTTTGATCTTGATATTGTGCGCATAATCGAGGGCTTTGACTATTTGTGACGCAATCAGGAGGGTCTCTTTTTCGCTGAGCTTTTTCCCTTCGGAGATCAGCGCCCGGAGGGACTTGCCTTCGATATATTCCATCTCGATGAAGAAATATCCCTCGAATTCGCCGGTGTTGAAAACCCGCAGAATATTGGAATGGTCCAGGCGCGCGGTAAGCTGCGCCTCCTGGGTGAAACGGATGTGAAAATCCTCGTCATCGGTGAGCGCGGGCTTGAGGATTTTTAATACGCGGTTCAGCTTGAACGTCGTGTTGAAAGCTTTGTAGATAAATGCGGTTCCGCCCTCGTTGATTTTTTCGATGACTTCACAGTTGCCTACGGTTTTGCCGACAAAATAGTCGGCAGGCCTGGTTTTATCAACAGCGGCCGGCTGGGGGGTGCCGTTTTCGCTGCCGTTTATCTTTTTTCTGCTGGTTACTGGCACGGTGTTCAGCTTCCTATAAAGTTGTTAATCTCGTTTTTTACGGTATCGAGTCTCTTTTTCACCGAGATCTTCGACTCCGCAAGCATGCGTGTCGGTTTTTCGCACAGCGATGCGTAAAATTTAATTTTCGGCTCCGTACCCGATGGACGAACCGAGACAATGCTCCCGTCTACCAATATAAATTGTAAAACATTGGATGCCGGCAGATTAATATTTTTTTCTTTCGCGCCTGTTTCTACGGTTACCGTTTCTTTTGTCATATAATCCTTGATTGCAGCCACCGGCATGCCGGCAAATGCCTGCGGAGGTTTTGCGCGCAACCTGTCCATGAAATTCTTCATTATACTGAGGCCTGTTTCACCGCGGAAGGTTTTGTTGATTAACGCCTCTTCGTAGTAGCCGTATTGCTCATAGATTTTATCCAGCTGGTCGATAAGGGTGCGTCCCTGCAATTTGTGATACAGGGCCATCTCCGCGGTGAGAAGCGACGCGGAGACCGCGTCCTTGTCGCGGAGCTCTTTGCCTATTAAAAAGCCATAGCTCTCCTCGCCGCCGGCAATATAATCATACCCTTCGCTCCCGCGCTCAAACTCTTCAATCTTCTGGCCGATATATTTGATTCCGGTCAGTACATCAAAGCACAGCACCCCGAAGGATTGTGCGATCTTTCGCTGCAGCTCGGTGGTCACGATGGATTTGACAATGGCCGGTTTTGAAGGCAGTGTTCCCTTCTCCTTTTTACCGGACAGAATATACTCTATCAGCAGAGATCCGAGCTGATTGCCGTTGATCAGCATAAATTGGCCGTTATGCCGGATGGCTATGCCGAGACGGTCTGCGTCGGGATCCGTAGCCAGAACGATATCGGCTCCCCGCTGCCGCGCCAGTTCGCAGGCCATGTGCAAAGCCGAAGACTCCTCCGGATTCGGTGAAGCTACCGTAGAAAAGTTGCCGTCGGGAACCATCTGCTCCGGTACACAGATACAATCGATCCCCATGGAATCAAGAAGACCGGGTATCATGACCGATCCGGTTCCGTGCAGCGGTGTATACACCACCTTCAGCTCTTTCCCTTTGCTCTTGATAAGCTCCGGTCTGATTGAAAGGGACACGGCCATTTTTTTAAACGGGCCGTCTATCAAAGCGTCGATCATGTTCAACCTGCCGCTGCTGATAGCCTCTTCCCGGGTCATGGTTTTTATTTCCGTCACTTTTTTTGCTTCGGCAACAATAGCCGCGTCATGCGGCGGCAGCACCTGGCACCCGTCGCTCCAGTATGCTTTATATCCGTTATATTCAGGCGGATTGTGGCTTGCCGTTATATTTATTCCCGTGGAAGCCTTCAAAAATCTGATTGCAAACGAGAGCTCGGGTGTCGGCCGCATCCCGGTGAAAAGATAGGTGGTAATGCCGTTTTTGCAGAATACTCTGGCTGCCTCCAGAGCGAACTCTTCTGAAAAATTGCGATTATCATGAGCAATGACCGCAGAGAGAGGGGCGGTACCGCAGGTTTTAATCAGATAGTTTGCAAGCCCCTGGGTTGCCCGCTGAACCGTGAGCGAGTTCATCCGGTTGAATCCGCCGCCGACCACGCCCCGTAATCCTCCGGTTCCGAATTCCAGGTCGCGGTAAAACCGGTCGTTCAGCTCATCAATTTTATTCTCATGAATAAGCTGCATAACCTGATTTTTGAAGAATTCGTTTTTTTCGAGTTCTATATATTTTGATGCCTGCGCGATGATTTCGTTTTGATCCATGTAGTATCCTTGCAAAAACCTCTATGCCTTATCGGTCGTTTATGGTATACTATACTAAGAACACCTATAAAAATACCATTAGCTGTTTGCGAAGTAAACCCTTATTATTGGAGGTGTGTTATGGCGGTAGAAGGTGTCAATGCGCCCGAAAACGGTGCAACTGCGAACAATCGGAGAGCTGCAGAAGATGCGGCTGCTGCGGAGAGAGCCCAGACACGCCAAAGACAACAGGAACAGGAAGATCAGAACGACGCTGCGTCGCAGCAGGTCGATGTCGACGCATAAACCCGCCGGCGCCGTCGGGAACCCGGGGCTACGCTTTCAGGGCAACCGCCTGCGATCCCTGTACTTTGCACTTCAGTTCCTTGAATGAAAACGGCTTGCTGAGAAACGTATCAACCGTACCGTTACACAGATAGCTCCGGATTTTTTCAAGCCACTCGATGCTTGAAATGGCAATGATATAGGGCCGCCGGGGTCGTTCTTTCAGGCTGTTTACAATTGAAAGTCCGTCGCCCCCCCTTCCCAGATTAACGTCCGTTATCAGCAGGGTGACATTCTGGGTGCGTAATATCTCCTCCGCCTCGGACTCCTTGTCCGTTTTGAATATCTTTACATTGTCGGCATCGACAAGATAGCACAGAAATTCTTCTATCAAATCCCGTATCGAAACATTGTCCTCTACAATTAATATTGCGCCGTTCATGGTCAAATAAGATCCCTTTAAAAGAGGTACGACGAGATTTTATTTTGATCTTAGTATATCATTGTGTACGCGGCAATGCCATAGCCAAAATGTTGATTTTGCAAAAAATTCAGCGTGGTAAAAGGGAGGTTATATACCGTCGTTCGTATGAACGCGGATAAGTACCTGATCCGCGCCGGCTGTGGAACCGGGACGTCGCATAAAACCAGCGGCAGCCTCTGTTTCATCAGCACCATGGCCTGCATTGTTTCGGGAATCCGCATCTTTACCACGTTTCAAAGTGAATAAACGATTTATTATACCGGGTTCTGGCTTGCTTGTGTTCAGCCGGATATCCGACCGCGATACAGGCAACCGGCACAATGCTTTCGGGAAGCGACAGCACTTTGGTGATCTGGCTGATGCGCTCCTGCCTGGGGTGCACCCCGAGCCAGCATGCGCCAAGCTCCAGCGCGTGCGCTGCCAGCAATATATTCTCAACAGCAGCAGAGCAGTCCTGGATCAAAAAACTCAACAGCCGGTCATGCACCGCCTCCATGTCGCCGCATACCACAATACCCGCGCCAGCCGACGGAAGCATCTTGCCGTTGGGCAGGCATTCCGCAATGGCGGCAAGCGTTTTTTTGTTGCGCACAACGATAAACCGCCAGGGATCCTTTGAATAGCATGAAGGAGCGGACATAGCAGCCGCCAGCAACAATTCGATACTTTCCGAGTCGACCTCCTTGTTTTTGAAGGAGCGTATACTACGGCGGCTAAAGATAAAATTAAGCTTTTTGTTTTCTTCTATAGACATAAAAAATCACTTCGGTATTTGGATTGCTATGCAAGCCATCTTTATGGTATGTTTATAATTCTCTTTGAATAGAGAATTGTATTATTATACCTGAAAACAACCAGGAGACACGTATGAGAGGTTATCTGCCGAATCTTTTCTCTGTTTACTTCATCCTTCACCTTATCCTCATAGAGTAACCGCCCATCAAGTGAGTAAATTCGGATGTTGTTAGGTTTCTGCATATACGGCAGGTAATGGACCGGGATTTTATCTATTAAAATCGGAGATGGATGGAGAAGAATTTCTCCAAGGTTCAGGCATGTATTATCCAACCGTACCGTGCCATAAATACTAGTATATCCACCCATTTTTATTATGTAAACAATTTCTGAATTTGTATAAGTTGCAGAGTCCAATAGAATCTGTCCTGAAATTGTTCCCTGGGTTCCGGAAAAGAGAGTGTCTCGGAGAACTGTAAGAGAATCTTTGGTTCCGATTTTAATTGTATACCCCAACGTTACTGTTGCATTCTCGATCGGTGTTAATAATTGAGAATCGCGGATGGTACCTGCAACCGTTACTTTTATGTGATTCGTAAGCCTTAACATTGTTATTGATCCAAAATTAAAACTATCGATAGGGAATTCAGCTTTTCTCATCGCGTCACGGTATCCATCCTTGAACACAAAACAATATATTTTGCAGCCAAGATTTATATGCTCGTTTGAAATCATCACACTATCCGAAAACTCCCCTTTCGGGCCGGAAAACACGGTGTCCTGGTAATAACCGGTATACTTTGAAATCATCAGGATAATTTGAGCGTTTTCGATTGGGTCTAAAGTCTGTGAGTCTATAATCTTTCCAGTAATTGGGAAAGTAATTAATTCCTTTAAATGAAGCAATGCAGTACCGACATCAAAACTATCGGATGAATCCGCTTGCATAATTCTGCCAAATGGAAGATAACCGTCTTTATCGCACGTATATATGAACTGAGGATTTGTATCTGTTTCTTCAACCGTCAATGTTCCACAGAATGTACCGGACAAATCGGTATAACAGCTATCCTTCGGTAAATTTAACGTAACATCTGAAGGGTAGATTTCAACAAACGCCTTTTCTATTGGTCTGCTGGTTATTGAGTCAATGACAATGCCGGAGATGCGAATATCTCTGGTTTTTCCGATTTTTTGAATGATGATATAACCCAAATCCAGAGTATCTTCCACTGAAGCAGTCTTGTCATAGTAGCTTTTATATCCTTTTTTTTGTATATTGAACTTGATTGTTGGATCAATATCGCTTGATGGAAAAAACAAAGAAAAACAGCCGTCATGTTTGGTAATAACGCTGTCCAAAAGCTGCCAGCCGCAAAAAAATATTTGAGCTTCTTGAACAGGTTTGTCAAACTGATCAATAACAGCCCCGCAAATAAAAACGTCTCGGTCTTGTGCATTAAGGAGAAAAAATCGAATGCACAGAAAAATGGCAACATAAAAAAAGTGAAATCTCTTCACACTCAACCTCCCGGTAAATGATAAACATCTGCTTCTATTAATAATATACATATCTTTACTACCGCAATAATAATAATTTATTTACATACGAAATTCCATCTGCCGATAAGTTGAGAAAGTAGATGTCATCACTGATTCGGGTCAGGGATCTGCTATCCCTGATATCTACAGTATGGTTGCCTTTACCATAAACACCCTGAAACAGCCTTGTTATCATCCTGCCTTGCAAATTAAAAAGAGAGCCGGTAATATGGCATTGTTTCGGCACGCTGAACATAATTGTTTTTTTATTAAAAGAATGAATTGTGATAGAGGATTTCAGGATATTTTTTCCGGGTCTCTCTTCAATTCCTACAGAAGGAATATCTATCCGGTATAAGCCCTGCCTTGTTCCTGCCATAATCCGCTTAATCTTTGCAGGGCCGACACTGCATTCTGCCAAGGCTATGCAGGCGGGCGGATAGGGAATATTGCCGATCTCCTCCCATGTTGAATTATTGCGCCAGTATACTCCGCTTTTAATCGCGACACAGAGCACGCCGTTTTTTGTAACTTCAGGGATGATTATCATGTCATTTATTACCTCGTTATCAGGAGTCGGTATTTTTGTGACAGGATAGGACATCATAATCCCCGGGAAACCATAGATGCCGTCAGACTCAAACCCATGACCGCATAACGATGCTGCGTAAAGCCTTTTATAACCCTGTTCATCTGTGCCTTCAACCAGCTTGTTAAAAGGAACGGCACAACATTCTTTAAAGGTGCTATTATACCAATTATAATAATGTAATGCTCCGAAAATGGAGTCGGTATCGAAGTTGATTGCAGCATAGAGCAAGCGGTCAAAATTGAAACACCGAAGCGCAGAAAGTTCATTTGGATACTCTATCCTGTATATTTCGGTGAATTTACTATACGTACCGCCGCCATTTCGTATCGTGCTGACAATAGAGCTGCTCGACCCGGCGTATAGGGTATCGCCATTTGTTCCTCTTGGTGCAATAAAACACAGGCTGGCAAGCGTGTCTACTAAGGAGAATCGATATTCACCCGATCCCCACATATAATCACCTATATAGAGGCCTGTTGTTTTTTGAGCTTTTATGTAGCTCGTTACCAGCATCTTATAATTATCCAGCATCTTGATATCCGAAGCAGACGAGGGAATATCCTCCAGTTTGATCCATCCGGTTCCGAGGTGCATATATAATCCGCTGTCTGTTGCAGCGACAATATCGTTGAAATGGGTTGTAGCAAGGCAAAAAACATTTTGCTTTTCGAAAGCTTCCAGAGTCCAGTTCTGCTGGGAATAGAGCGGGTAGCAAATGATCAGGATCAGGTATAAAAAGTGGCAAATGTGATGTTTGATTTGGCTATTCATTATGAGTTTACCTCCATTATGAGATTATAACTATCGTTTGAGAAATATCTCTTTTCCTGTAAGAGTTTTTCCCGGTTTTACCGTATCAATTGTGTTGTTTTCATTAATAATACTGATATATTGCAGTGCAGTCATGTTATTGAGCGAGTCTATTGTAGAGAAAATCGAATCCGGCGCACTAAGCAGCGTATAATATCCTTCAGGTATACTGTTCAGTAAAAATGCTCCTGTTGCGCCTGTTCTGCTTCTAAATGGTGTTCCTAAAATAAACACATGATAATATGGTGCTGCTATTGTGTCGTTATTGCTTAATACTGAGTATACCTGTCCCGAAACATTGCCGGGATCAACTAAAGAATCATACACAGTGTCGATGATACTATCACGGATAATAATACTGTCAATAAATGCCGACCTGCCGGCCAAGGTGTTTTGAGCGTAGATTTTGTAGAGTCCCTGTTTAATAATTGAAAAAGAGAAATCCCCGAATTCATCGCTTATTGCTGAAGCATAAAAATTGAAATTCGAATTTGGATAAAAAGGCAGATAATTTTTATCGAACAGTTTAACCGTTACACCTTGCATTGCTGAATCACCGCTCTCCTTTTTAGCGAATACATTGCCAATAACACCTGAATCGGTAACAATAACCGCGATAGTCTCAGACGCCCCTCCAGAATCCGTGACAGGCCCGACGCCACACCGGTGCATGAGGAAGACAAGAATAAACATCTGCAAGATGCCTTGTATCCTTTTGTTCATGAATCCGACTCCTCTTTTTTCTCCGAAAGGGGGAACAGGTGAATGTTGATATGGTAGACCCTATCCGGCTTTTTAACCGCACGTGCTAGTTCCATAATCTCGTTGCGCAGGTTTCCGATTTTTTTCCTGATGATTTCAAACGCGGATTTATCGATGCTCATGGTAACCGTGGACAACTCCCGTTCCTCTTTGGAAAAACGGTCATACGCAGCTCTGGCCAGCTCCATTGCTTCAAGCTGAAACTTCTGCACGACAAACGGCCGTATTACAGAACCTGAAGTAATAACCGCATCAACACGTTTATAGATCCCGGTATCGGATTTGGTAATAAGCCCGAGCCGGGTTAAAACCTCCAGTGCTGCTTTTGCTTCAGACGGCTTGATCGGCGGATCCAGCAGCTTTGCAAGCCGGTCGTAATCATCGGTAATGTCATATATGGCAACCAGCTCGCGTATGGCTGCATAGTACCATTTGTCATAGAATTCATACTGGTCCTGATTTACCGTTCGAACCGGTCCTTTTTGCAGAGAGAGTATCTCGTTATAAAAATGCGTCTTTTCACTGTGAGATTTCGCCTGGTTGAAATACACAAGGGACCTGAAATAGTCCTTCTCTTTTTTATTCAACTTGAGAATACGCGCAAGTTCGATAATGATTCTTTCGGAAATAGTACGCTTGCCCTGAATGACCATCGAAAGGAAGCCCATCGATTTGACGCCGATTTTCTGGGAGACCCAGCGCAGGGAAAAGTTCGGATTAACCTTTTTTTTCTCCTCAAGGGAATCTTTCAGGAATTGCCGGTAGTCGAGATAGGTGAAAATATCAGCCATTATAACACCAACGCAATATTCGTTACTTCATTTAATTACTACTATTCTATGCAAAGACGAATGATCATCTGACTGTAAATGAATATAATAGACACCTTCAGGCAATTGATTCGTATTAACCTCTGCTAATGCACCGCTGAAATCTATGTTTTTCAAAATAGACCTGCCTTTCGAGTCGAAAAGCCCAAGTCGTGTTTTTCGTAAGCCAGGCGAATTCATATATACAATAATCTTTTCCGCAAGCATAGAGAGTTTTATATCATGTTTCATGCGAGGATGACAACCTGATTTCTCTTTGATTCCGATATTCTCTCTTGAATATTTATACAACCCGTCGTCCGTGCCAACAAGCCAGAATTTGGCATCATATACGAAGCTGCAGGCACAATTCATCTTTTTATTCAGCCCGAGCCATTGCCATTCAGCCTGGTCGATGGTGTTATTGGGATACCCTGACAAAAGATAGGCTCCGCTATCCGTGCAAACAAACACTTCTGCTACTGAAGAGTTGCTGAAATACGACACATGCAGGTCTCTTATTTCTCGATTATCGATTACACCCGGTTTAAAACGCGCCCACGAATTGGTCCCTGTAGTATTATAAAAAATACCTTTGTCTGTTCCGCAGAGGAAAAAAGTGTTTGTATCATTAAATGATTTCTGGCAAAATGATAAACAGTACACCGATATGACAGGCGGGATTAATCCGTTATTCCTTACCTGCCAGGTTTTTCCATTATCTTCACTCACAATTACGCCTGTCCACGCCGAAACTAAACTGTCAAGCATGGAGCCGGCACAAATAGTTTTATTATCCAATCCACCTATAGCAAGCGAGGTGAAAAAAGGAGTTTTTTGGCCTGTCGGCAGGAAGGAGGCGATATTTAATGCTTCCCCTATTCCCCATACTTTTAATTTATAAATCTCATGAGGTATAGCAATAAACAAGGTGTCCTTATCACTTATGATAGCCTTAACTGACTCAATTGATGGTTCTGATATTTTACCCCAGAAGGAAGAATCGCGATCCATATAAAAATAATGACATAAACCGCTGTCAGTGCCTGTAAAGTATGGTGAAGCTGCTCCGAATCCTGAATAATAGTGCACAGAATAGACTGTGCGTACAAACAACTCAAAAGTGTCCAGCCAACCGGTATAGAAAGGCATTATTTTTGAACCAGAAAGATAGATGCCTTTACCGTTCGTCCCAATAATCGGCGCGCCAGAATTATTCATTTCACCCATATCAATAGCAGTCACCTGAATACCTTCCAGCCCCAACTTTTCCCATTTTGCAAATATCATGACAGAAGCTATAATAACCCATAGTGCACTTTTAAAAATCAACAGTTTATTTTTCATGCCTGCTCCTGAATGCTTTTTTGACGGAACGGATCAAAATGATAGATCTGTCTCACACATAATAATATATCCCATTTAACCTGATTTGTCTACGAAAGTATAATTTAACCGCTCACAATTAGTGAGCGGTTAAATTATACATAATTAATTTTATTTCAATTAATTATATTAATACTTAAAATTGTCAATTATAATTTTACCAATAAATTTAGTGAGCGGCATTACACAATATCCCACTGATTGTAAGAAAAAAAAATTAAACGATGGTGCATAACGTGCTGCTGTGCCAGAACCCAAAAACCGGAAAGATGCATAGTAATTAATAAATTTGATAGTATTAAAAAAAATGATCGCTGAACTTCGGGTTTACTTTTATTGAATGAAGATATCTGAGCAGCAGCAGCACTAATTCAATCCCTGACACATCTTACACTATAACCTGACCTTTTACCTTCTCTCTTAATACTATAGCCATTGCTACGAATTAAATCTTCTGCTTCACTGGCCAGGGCCCTGTACCAGGAATATGCTTCATTATATTCAGTAGCGGACCACCAACGACAGGAATAACCAGATCGGTTACCCCACCAGTATCCAAGAATATCACGGAATCCGCAGGGAAGCGCAGAAAAACCGCTTCTGTTGTTTTCAGATAGGTTGTTGCCGATTGCTCCGGAAACTGTTGACGCAGTCCATTCCGTCGTCGCAGCCAGGGATTTTGCTATTTTATTGCCGGTTATTGTGTTATCCCAATTATAACCATTTGCAATTAAATAGTTCGCCAATATGTCCCACTCCGCATCGGTTGGGACATGCCATCCCGCAGGGGCAAGCTTCTTTGTGTCAACAGCGTACCAGTTATACAGGGCTCCGTACTTTTTAATACTATCAGGGTCGGCCGTATTATTATAAAAGCAATACTGTGCTGCAGTATCACCCCAATCCGCTGATGAAGAAGCCAACGGAATCGGAGTGCCGTCATTATACCTTGTTGTTCTCAAATTCTCCGCCATCCACTCCTGGCTTCCTATTTTTACCGTTCGATATACATTTCCATCTATATCTGTGACTATGCCTTCGCCAGCATTGATGGGATTGCCATTTTCGCAGGATATTACCACCATTAGAAAAATAACAAGGGGAACCAACGACCTGAAGTCTTTCAACCCTGCAAATAAAACTTTGGTCATGTTCATATAGCGGTATCCTTTTTATAAAAAGCGCAATGCTCACATAATTTGAAATCAGAATTCAGCGTTCCATTCGTTTACTGTCTCTTAAACAGTCGGAAAAAAGCATATAAAGGTTCAGATGAATGTATAATAAACTATTTTTATATTACGTTTATGACCCGACAGATAACGCCATCACGATTATAATTCCGAAACATAAGGAGCTATAGGATATGAACCCTAAAATCGAGTTAATCCAGGGCGATATTACAAAACTTGCAGTCGACGCCATTGTTAACGCCGCAAACAAATCCCTGCTTGGCGGCGGCGGGGTAGACGGCGCAATACACCGCGCCGCAGGCTGGCAACTGCTGGCAGAGTGCCGCACACTCAACGGGTGCGAAACAGGCCAGGCAAAGATCACCAAAGGGTATAACCTGCCAGCCAAATATGTGATCCATACCGTTGGCCCGGTATGGAGAGACGGAACAAGAGGCGAAGAGGCTCTGCTGTCTGATGCTTATAAAAACTCGTTAAACCTTGCATCGGAAAAAGGCATAAAAACCATCGCATTTCCCAATATCAGCACCGGCGTTTATGGGTTTCCCAAAGATAAGGCAGCGGCAATCGCAATCAAAACAACAGTGGAATTTATAAAAAAATATCCGGAGATTGAAAAGGTTGTTTTTGTCTGTTTTGATGGGGAGAATTTTGGGATTTATAATGAAAAAATGGGGGAGATTAAACGGAAGGTTGAGTGAAATAATACAGGGGCAATCAACGAAAACGGGAACGTGAACGGATACGGCTTTTTTTACCAAGGTTTACAGGCTGGACAAAGGTCACGTAACACGTGGGCACTGAAATGAAGATTTGCTGGTAAGTAACTTTCTATTTCCCTTGATATTTCATCCAGCCAAAGAGTCCTCGTAAAAAATCGAAAATCCCGAAAATAACCGCACCCCAGAAAACATAATAGGAACCCCCCGAGGGATTGTCAGCAGCCGTAGAATAACCTATAATGGTGGCAATGGCTCCTCCAACAGTCCATAATACTCCTGCGATCATCATATTCCGGTATTTTTTAGAAAAGTCCTTTTTCCCCTCGGGGGAACTCTCATATTCTTGTATAGCTATTTTAACTTCATCAAGAAGAGCTTGACCCAGTTGTGTGGAAAAACCCTGTTTTCCGAGGTTTTTTATGATTTTTTCATCATTAACCTTAACAATTAATGCGATAAGCAAGAAAAAATTAAAAGGTGAAGTTAGGTAATTAAGGATACAGGATAAAGTATAAAGAATCAACTACCACCGCTTTGGTGGTGGTGGTTGATTCTATCCGGTTTTATTTTTCGATTTTTTTATATTCTGGATAATCAATTATTATTTTTTCATATGCGCGTTTCCCATCTTTTTTCTCATTATCTTTTAAAGATTTATCAAAATGCATTCTTGCCTTTAAACGAGGAGGAAAAATACGTGTTTCCGAGGACTCATATCTGCCCCCTAAACTGTCATACTCTTCTAGAAATGTATAACATGGTACGATAAAACCATTGAATTGCCGTATCATTAATGAATCAGAATCATTTAATATTTCTGATTCAGATAATTTTGAAGAGTTTCGATATTTTATGACTTTTTTTAAGGCTGCAACTGCACTGGCTGTATCTTTCAGAAAAAAAGTTTGCGGTGAGAATGCGGCAATAAAATTTTTAAATGTTTTATCAGCCATTTCAAATTTTTCCGCCTCTTCATAACAAACACCAGCTATAAACAAACCACATTTTGCAATATTATTGGCTGGGAATTGTGTATAAATTGATTTAAAAATATCAGCAGCAGCTATGTAATTTTTTGTTTTTCTAAAGGTATTGGCTTTTTCAAAGATTGTTCCAGCAGCGTCATTAATAGTTCTGTCGCGGAAAGATTCAGTTAAACTATCTTTTTGTAATAATTCTCTATACACTAGTAAAGCCTCATTATATCTTGCAGATTCAGTATAAGCCCAGGCGAGCATAATTCTCGCTTTTAATGCATATTCGGAGGAAACATATTCATTTTTTATTTTTTTGAATTCGATAATTGCATTATCATATTCTTCCACAGAAAAATGTAAATGCCCGGCAAAATAGAGTAATTCTGATGTAACTTTACTATCTGGATATTTTTTATGAAAAGAATGGATTCTTTCAATTAATTTTTTTGTCTCTGGAATTACATATCCTTGTTCATCATTTAAACTATTGAGTATACAAAAATGTTTTCGTAAGCTGTCAGTTGTTAAAATACCCGTATAATCAAAATATTCTTGAGTAGTTGTATCGGCGATATCTTTTTTGTGCAAACCGTATACGGGAGTAAAAATGATAAACAAGGTAGTTAATAGAGCAAATAATATTTTTGTTTTCATCGGCCTTTAAGTATTTAATTATAACAATCTAAATTTTAAAATAATGTAAGATATTTCACCAAATATAACTATATATATGAGAAGATGGCCTTTGCAAATAAAATACAATGTTTGACAAACGGGCGAAGTACGAAAGCCTTTTCGCCCTTTGTTTATCGTATGCTGAATTACGCACGATTTAGTATGTTCATAAAATTCTATATAAAGACACTGAGAATGCTTTAATACCGGGAACTGATTTGTCTAATAGTCCGAGGATGTTTATTGCTGTTCCCTCAAAAATGAACGCAACCCAAGTGATTATTTCGTGCTTTAAATTACCTGCAGGATGAGTAGCAATATGGTCACCTCTAAAATCTGCTGGTACCCCCATTATTGTGACTGCTCCTGGCATTGAAGTGACACTAATGCCGGGTCCACGCGCAATAGAGACACTTCCTTGTTGTCCTTTAACGGTATATGTCCCAGTCTCTTTTCGTTCTTGTGGAACTAATCGGTCGTGTTTGTTTTCATTCAGAATCTTGCATAAATCATACAGCCATGAATTGCCGGATTTGAATGGTTGAATGGACTCAACTATCGAATAGACATTTGGTGAGAGGATTGATAGATTCGGCAAAGATGATCCAATAGAAGAAACGAAATCGGCAGGTTGCTGTGAATACGGGAAATAGATAGTTCTTGGGTCTGGAAGTCTCTTTGCGGCTCTATCCGGTTTGCAAATACTATCGTAAATATCATGAGCAATGTAGTCCAGTGCACTTCTTAAGTTCTCCATCAGATTTTTAACAGGTATTCTTAAATCTAATGATTTGTTTTTGAGTGCGTCATTGTATCTTCTTTTTATATCGTTGTGTTTAGCAATACAATCATCTAACAAGGCAATTACATCAGCTTTCCTTGACATGGTTTATCTCCTTATTATTCTTGAAGTGTCTTTTAGCCTATCGGGCGTAATTTTGCATACAAGTGAAAGCCCGCCAACAAAAAAATGGTCTCCAGCAGCGTACTTTCACCTAAAATAGCATGGTTAGCGCCCTTTTATGGCATCCTTTCTTCATTAAGTCCGGCCTTCATGTTTTCGGATTAATCTTATATTTCCACCCAAAATAAATTCTTCGTTTTTTTGTGTTTCCTGGTCATTCAGTTGTCTTGTTTTAACCCGGCGGGTGGGTTTCGGCAGTTGCACGGCATTATTGCTGCGTGTTGCAGGTGCGTTTATGGTGGTATTTTCTGGTGTTATGTATGACGGAAACAGTATGAATAATATGGATATTTGCGTATCCAGAGTCAAGAAAGAAATAGATTTTCACCGCAGAGCACGCAGAGCACGCAGAGAGCACAGAGAAGACAAATGTGGGTTTAATTGAGGGAATAACCGTGCTATAGATATTTCGTGCCTACGGCACTCAGGATTTTTATTTTTATATTTATATTTATAACATTCCCCATCCATACAAAAAATCTAAAATCTAAAATTTCCCCCTCAATCTCCGTTCTTCAACAACGCCTCTCTCTGCAAAACCAGTCCCTCCTTTGCCGCAGTATCGAAAGCGTCTTTGCTTCCCAGCACGACGATGGCGGTCTGTTTTTCTTCGAGGAGGCGGGCTGCGCGTTGCGAAAGGGTTTTCGGGGTGCAGTTGAGGATTGCTTCCCGCTGCTGCTGTCTCTTTTCGGGTGTGCGGCCGCAGAGCAGGGATACGGTTTCTCCGATGCCTTTGCCGTGTGGGCTGCGGGGCTGGTCGACGCGGCCGATTGCACCGATGACGTTCTGGTCGACCTCGTCTTCGGAGAGGCCGGAAGCAGCTTTTGCCAGGCCGTCCCTGAAATGTTTGAGCGTGCGCGTGAGGTTGGGGTCACGGTACGAGGCGCAGGAAAAGACCGGATCGCCGCCCGACATAGTGGACATGCCGCCATACGCGCCGCCCTCGACGCGGATTTTGTCCCAGAGGTAGCCGGTGGACAGGACGCGTGAGAGCAGATAATGTTCTCCGAAAGCTTCCGGGCTCAGGGTGTGCATTTTCCAGCATTGTACCACATAATTCACGGATGAGCTTATTTCTATACCGCGAGGCCGGGTTTCCGGGCTGAGTGTAAAATCAGTGCGTTGGCCAGAGCGGCCGGGTGCGGGGATGTGGTTGATAAAAGAGCTGATCGGCTTTAAAAATCCGGACGGTTGATCGGTGGTGATGGAGAGAACGCACTGGGTGCGGTTGATTACGGCTTCGTGGAGTTTTTTCATGGCGGCGGCAACGGACTGAACGCCGTTTTTCTTGACCAGGGCGTCGAGGAACCGGAGCTGTGAAACGCCGCCGAGCGTCTCTTCAAGGTAGCGTGACTTTGAAAGGCTCGCTGCTGCGATTGAGGAGGCGAATGAGTGTCCGTTGCGGATGATCGCTGCATTGAGATCGTTGCGCATTTCAAGGAGGATGTCGTTGATAAGTTTATGGTCGTCCAGTTGGGGTTTTGTCAGGATATCGGTCATGATTTTCAGCATTTCGCCGAAACGTTCCGGCAGCGCTTTGCCGTGGACAAAGAACTTGAATACCAGGTCATCGTCGGAGCCGAATCTGGTTATGCACACATCGGAGCTGCTGATGCCGCCGGTGGAGAGCGAGATACGTTTGGCCATCTGCTCTGCCGACAATCCTGCTGCGCCGCATCTGGTGATAAGCTCGGAATAGAGGGAAAAATAGGGGAGCAGGTCGAAGGGGACCGCGCCCAGGTCGAAACCGACGTCAAGATACACGATGCCGGCGGTAAAAATCGGATGGGTATAGACGGTAACGCCGTTGAGCGTTTCGATTTCCGCCGGAACCTTTTCGCCCTGCCGGGACAGGTCCGCTCTGCTGAGTTTGGGCAGCGTGGCGAGCGCTTCGGGCGGAATCGGCGACTGCTGCTGGGAAACGATTGTCCGGGCAAGGGCATGATATCGTATCCTGTCCTCTTTTGTGAATTTGGCGCTCAGCGCGGCAGCCTGTTCTTCGGATTTTCGTCCAAGCTGTTCTCCCAGGGCCGACGACGCCTCGATAATGGAGAGCAGGTTGTGGTTGTTTTTGACGAACAGGTCACGCATTTTTTTTACAAAATAGCGGGTACCTTCCTTTTTCTTTTTTTTGATTTTTTCGAGGGGCTTTTCGAAGCACAGGTGGGCAAGCGGGTCTCCGCCGTAAATCCACGAGCGCAGCGCCCGGTTTGTGAGAGCCAGGCTGTAGGGAGAGCTGCCGCCGTTGGTGATTTC
>Ga0105099_10000119_pt1 | contig 49454 bp, 45 predicted proteins | sample PPLLak3cmMay2015_2_FD_79138 | JGI IMG/M metagenome (GOLD analysis project Ga0105099, IMG submission 79138) | Freshwater sediment microbial communities from Prairie Pothole Lake near Jamestown, North Dakota, USA - PPLs Lake P8 Core (1) Depth... | ecosystem: Environmental > Aquatic > Freshwater >... | reverse complement strand
TTCGGTGATCGTTCCGGCCGCTTTGGCTCCGAAGGCCACGCCGGGCCAGCGGGACATCCGTTGGGCCTGGTAATGCTCGTATCCGGCGAACAGCTCGTCCCCGCCGTCGCCGGAGAGGGCGACAGTCACCCGCTTGCGTGCCATTTCAGACACGAGGTAAGTGGGGAAGATCGAGAAATCCCCAAGCGGCTCGTCCAGGTGGCGGACGAGCTTTTCGGTGAGCTCGAGGGCTTTCGGCTCGAGGATGAGCTCCTCGTGCTCCGTCTGGAACAGCGCGGCGATCCGGCGGGCATGGGCCAGCTCGTTGTAGGTCTGGTCTTTGAACCCGATGGAAAACGTCCGAAGCGGCGAGGCCCCGAGGTCCCGCATCAACCCGACAACGGCCGAGGAATCGATTCCCCCGCTGAGAAAGGCCCCGAGCGGAACGTCGCTGACCAGCCGAAGCTTGACCGATTCCTTGAGGAGGTCGTAAAGCTCGTCCTGGACGGCGGCAAGCGATGCGGGGCGGGCGGGCTCGGGATTCGGCTCGAGGTCCCAGTACTTTTTGACCTCGACCCGGCCGTCCTTCCAGGTCAGATAATGGCCGGCCGGGAGCTTGAAGATGTTTTTAAACATCGAAAGCGGGGCCGGGACGTATTCGAGGGTCAGGTAGAGGTCGAGAGCCCGGGGCTCGACTTCGCGCTTGACGGCGGGGTGCGCCAGGATGGTTTTCAGCTCGGAGCCGAAGACGATCGTTTTGTCGGGAAGCTGGGTGTAATAAAGGGGCTTGATCCCGATCCGGTCGCGCACCAGGAAGAGCGTTTCCTTCCGCTTGTCCCAGAGGGCAAAGGCGAACATTCCCCGGAACCGCTCGAGAAATGCGGGGGCGCCCCATTCCTCGTAGGCGTGGACCATGGTTTCGGTATCGGACCGGGTGGAGAAAACGTGGCCGCGGGACTTGAGGTCGTCCCGGATCCCGGCGAAGTTGTAGGCTTCGCCGTTGTAGGCGATCCAGACCGAGCCGTCCTCGTTGGATAGGGGCTGGTGGCCGCCCGCAACGTCGATGATGCTCAACCGGCGGTTGCCCAACCCGGCCCGGTCGTCAAGATAAAGGCCTTCGTCGTCGGGGCCGCGATGGACGATCGTCGCGCACATTTCGGCGATGAGATTCCGGGAAAAAGCCGCGCCTTTTGCCGTCCGGACCAATCCGCAGATGCCGCACATGGGGGTCAGGGAGAGATGATCTCGGGGGTGAAGAAGACGCCCAGCCAGCGCTTCTCGTCGTTTTTTTCGCTTTGGAAATAGGGGGTGGAGCCCTTGGAGGCTTTGATCTTCACCCGGTAGATATGGGAAACCTTGACTTGGAATCCGCCTCCGACCGGGAAGCGAAGCTCGCCCCGCTGAAGAGGGGCGAGGATGATCCTTTTTGTTTTTCCGTTGAGCGTGATCGAAATCTCGTTTTCTGGGCGCGGGCCGTTCAGGACGTGGAAGACGACCTCCTTGACCGAGACCCAGGTCCGCAGCAAAAGTTCCAGCTTGCGGTCGCCGCGCGTCCACCAGCCGTCTTCGCTCGCATGCTTGGGGTGGTAATTGTCGTTCATGAAGTAGAGGAATCGGTCCTCGAACTTCGGCTCGCCCCACTGCAGGCGGAAGGCGCTGGGTTCGGCGTTGGTCGGTAGGTTATTAATCAAGGTCATTTCGACCGGAAGCAGAGTGTAAGGGAAATGCTTGGCGTGGAGCGAGGGGAAATGGGTCGCCTGGATGGGAGAGAGGAGAATCGGAGCGATCAGCAAAGCGGCCGCGGCCCATTCGACGACGATCCCGGCCGGCTTGATCTTCAGCCGGGGGAGGAAGAAAAACAGCGGGTAGATGCCCATGAAGTATCTGTTGGCCAGCGACCCGCCCCCGCCGCCGAAGTTGTCCGGCATCAGGACGACGTAAATTAAAATCTCGCCGAGGATGGCGACGAGGAGAAGCCAGCGGTCGAGGCTCTTTTTCCCCAGGAAGAAAAATATCAGGGCCAGGATGGCCGGGAAAAAATACCAGGCCATGCCGCTGAAACGGCCGAAGATGAAATAGAGGAAATTGATGGGGATCAAAGCGGGGGAGAAGGAGAAAGCGTGCTTGAAATACCCGTCCGCCGACATCTCTTCCGCGTTGGTGATGGCCTCGAACGTGAACTCGGAGCGTTCGAGAGGAAATCCTTCGGTCGGGGCGGTCGCATAGAAGCTTTTCCGGTCGCCGCCCTGGAAGTTCCATTCCCCGGTTAGAAGAATGTTGGTTCCGAACAGGGCTCCGACCACCAGGACAAAAACGAGAAGCATGACGGCGGCCTTGCCCCATTTTTTCTTGAGGATCGTCCACAAGAGCAGCGGGCCGAAGACGGCCACGTTGGGCGGCTTGGCGTAGGCGACGATTCCGGCAACTCCGGCCGCCAGATAATCCGACGCGTCCGACAGGATGAACGCCTGCCAACGGTCACCGAAGGATTTTTTGGGCCGGCACGTCGTCGAAGCGGAGGACGGCATCCCGGTTCCGGACGGCGATGCGCCGGAATCTGCATTGTCTTCTGTCCGGCGGTGTTTATACAGCCAGAAATAAAGAACCGTGAAAACGCAGAACAGGTTGAAAAAGTCCGGGGCGATCCAGAGCGTGTAAGCCCCGGCGACCGAGGCAAAGAGGAATGTCCCGATTTTCAGAACGGAAAGGCCGGGGCTGTTGCTCATGGCGAAATAGGAAAAACCCATCAGAAGGAGGAGGAAAATCAGTCCGGCATGGAAAACGAGTGGGCCGTTCGGCCCGAAGACCCGGACAAACGGGGCGGCAAACAGCGCATAGGCCATCGACTTGGCGTAGTAGAGCTTGTCTCCATCCGGCTTTTTGACCCGTTTGAGAAACAGCCCTTGCGGTCCGGCCCAGAACTGCTCCTTGTACCGTGTCAGGTCCTTCTTTGTGTATTCCAGATCGTGGTCATAGGCCAGGCTTTGGGCGATGATGTAATACGAGGCCTGGTCGGCCGTTAAAAAACCTTGATGAAGCACGGGCAGGTCGGCAAATAAGGCGAAACCAAGGAAGACGGCGGTGATCAAACAGGCCGCCGTCAGGGCGCCCTTCCTCTCGGTTAACATGGGTATTATCAATACCATAATGACCAAGAGAAAAGCAAAGGGATCAGGATTGCTTGCTTTTTTTTCCCGGATGAAATAATTTGTTCCCGTTATGCGGGGAATTCTTTAAGGGGAGAAACATGAAAAAAGCGTTGGTTCTCGTCTGCCTCCTTGTCCTGCCGGTGGCGCTCTCCGCCCAGACCTGGCTCACGGGCTCGGTCGACGACGCCCTGGCCAAAGCCAAATCCCAAGGGAAGCTCCTCCTACTGGATTTCTTCGCCTCGAGCGGCTGAGGGAGCTGCAAACTGCTGGGTCAGCAGTATTACAGCAATCCCAAGTTCGGCAAGTTCCTCGAAGAGAATTTCGTCCTGTACCGGGCCACCCGGGGAAATCTGATCGGGGAATCCGTTTATAAAAAATTCGGCGTTTCCGGCACACCGTTTCTGCTCTTTCTCGACGGAGACGGAAAAGAAGTCGACTGGCTTCGCGGGTATTCCGCTCCGCCGCAGGATTTTCATGAGCGGATACTCAAGGTTCTTCGAGGAGAAGACACGTCTCAATCCCTATCCGCCCGATATGCCGCCGGGACGAAAGACGTCCGGCTTCTGGCAAAGCTCGCGAACAAGTATTTTGACCGAAACGAATACGACAAGGCGGTCGGGCTTTGGAAGGAGCTCGTCGCCCTCGATCCGGAGGGAAAAGCGGGGATGACCGAGTACAAGAAAAAGCCCGTCTCCTGCACGGAAATGGCCGAATTCAAGCTCGGCCTGTCCGCTTGTTATGGTCAAGGCTTCCCCAAACGATCTGGAACATTGCTCGAGCAGTTTGTCGAGAAATATCCGGCCAGTCCGATTCGGAAAGAGGCGTACTCGTACCTTGTGATTCATTATTATCCCGGGAGGACCACCAAAGAGGCAACCAACGCGTTTTTCAACAAGCTCTTTGCCGAGTATCCCGATGAACCTTCATTCCGCTTGGATTACGCCTCCTCGGCCGTATATGAGGAAGACAAGGATTTTCTCGACCGGGCCATCGAAGTCATCGAAGAAGTCGAACCCATCGGGACATCCTACTTCGTAAAAACAAAGGCCGAGCTGTATGCCAAGAAAGGCGACTTAAGCCGGGCCGAAGGGGTCTTTGGATCGGAATACGCGGACAATTTCGTGGCCGGAACAGTCAGCGTCCTGACGGATTACGCCGCCTTCTGGATCCAACAGAAGACCAATCTGGAGGATGCGGAGAAGAAACTTCTCATGGCGATCCATATCGATCCCCTTGACTCCTCGGCGAGGCAAACGTTGGCCGGATATTATCTCAACGAGAGCAAGACGGACCGAGCCCTCGCCGTCTATGGACCGGAATATGTAAAAACGAAAGGGGTCGGGGCTTATGCCCAGACAGGATACGCCCGCTTCTGGATTTCGAAAAAACAGAACATGGACAGCGCCGCGGAAGCCCTGGAGTTGTCCCTGAATCCGGAATCGAAGACGGACAATACGTTGGACCGGTATGCGGTCGAACAAGCCGCTTCGCTTTTCCATCAGCTTGGGAAAGCCGACCGGGCGTTGGAAATCTATGGACCCGAATACATTCAACCGCGGATGAACGACCCGATCGCCCTGTCCTCCTATGCCCGATTCTGGGCGACGAAAAAGACCAATTTGGACAGCGCCCTGGCCGCTTCGGAAAAAGCCGTCACGCTGAGGGAGTTGAGCGATCTGAATCGCGGCTACCACTGGATCACCCTGGCTCAGGTCTTCCAAGCCCTGGGGCGCCTTGAGGACGCGAAAAAAGCCGCGGAAACCGCGATCGAGAAATGCGGCGGCTTCAATGAGGACTATTACAAAACGCAGCTGAAGAAGATTCAGGACGAGATCGACAAGAAAAAGTAAACGAAAGAGGGGACAGGGCGGAGCCCTGTCCCCTCGGTATCATTTCTTCTTATTCCCGAAAAAATCTTCTCGGTATTCGAACGCTTATTTCTTTTTCGCCAGCTCGATCAGCGCGGCCAGGGCCCGGGGGTCGGAGCTCTCGCTCAAGGCCTCGATGGCCGATTTGCGGATTTCGACGACCGCGTGCGTTTTGGCGACCTTGATGAGCAGAGGGAGTCCCGTTCCGTCCTCGATCTCGGACAAGGCCTGGACGGCTTCTTCCTGGATGTTCCGAACCGGATCGTCGGCGATGATTCTTTCCAAAGCCGAGAGAACTTTGCTCGAGGCGTTTTCAGCCAACGCCTGGACCGCTTCCTCGCGAACCTTTGCCGGCCCCGTCGAACGGGCGACTTCGATCAAGACGTCGACGGCTTCGGGGTTGCCGATCTCTCCGAGGGCCGAAACCGCTTCTTGCCGGACCTCGAGAGAAGCATCGGCTTTGGCCAGGGGGATCAGGGCGCGCAAGGAGCGCTGGTCCCGGTAACCGCCCAGGCACGAGACAGCCTCGACCCGAACCGGCTCCGGGGCGCGACTTTTCGCGACCCGCTCCAGGAAGGCCAGGACCGGAACCGAGGCTTCGTGGATCCCGGCCGTCGAGACGATTCTCTCGGCCAGTTTCCCGGCGGCCGGCCGGTCGTAGAGCCCGGCCAGGAGGCCGAGGCTTTCGTCCTCCGTCGCCGGTCCGAGCCAGATCAGCGTCTTTCCTTCGAAGGCGACCGGCCAGCGGTCGTCCACGGCCCCGACGGCCTCCGGAAGAGCGTCGCCGCCTTTGGCGAATCGGAATAGGACGCCGACCCGCTTTTTCACCCACTTGGTCATCCGGTCGTTTCCTTCGTTCCGGAAACGGCGCCCTCCGGAAAAGAAGCTGAAGTTCCGGATCCGCGACGGGACGAGGGGTGCTTCGCCGCGGAGAAGGGAGGCGAGCGAGATCTCCCCGGACCCATTTCCCAGGAAGCAGCCGATGTATGCGTTTTCTTCCATCAACTTCTCGATGGAAAAGCCGATCCAATAACCCGAGGCGAGTCCCTCCCGGCGGACGGCTTGCCGGGCCCATTCCCAGCGCTGGGACAAGGATCCTGTTCCTTCGGGACAGCGGATGACCGCCGGTTTGGCCGGCCCCGCCTGGGGGGCGGCTTTGACGAACGCCGCTTGTCCTCCCAAGGCCAGGGTTGCGCCGAGAAGCCAACCGGTCCATAAGAGCTTTTGCCGTTTCTTCATGGCCGTCACTTACTTTTCGATTCCGTCTTTCTTTTTCAGAAGCTCGATCAGGGCACTTTGGGCTTTGGGCGAGGCGATTTCTCCCAAAGCCCGGGTCGCCGCCCGGCGCGTTTCGATGTTCTTGTCGTTTTTGGCGATGTCCAGGAGGATCGGCACCGCCTCGTCGTTTTCGCTTTCGCCCAGCGAGTCGCAGACGGCCTGGCGGAGCTCCGGATCGGTCTCGGTGGCCAGGTATTGCCCGACGGCCTTGATGTTTTCCGGCGTGGCTTCCTCGATCAGTCTGGAAATGGCCGTCCGTTTGACTTCGGGGAGAGAGCTCTTTCGGAGGATGTTGAGGAGCGCGTATCTCCGGGCATCGTCTTCCTTTTCAACCTCGGCAACGGCCCGGACGGCGTCCGAGGCCAGCTCTTCGTCGGTATTCGCGACGGCCGTTTCCGCCAGGAAGGCGATCGCTTCGCTCCCGCCCCGCTGGGCGATGACGGAGAGCACCCGGGATTTGAGATCCCGTTCCCGGACCGCCCCGAAAATATCCTTGAGAACGGCCAGGGCCCTGGGATCCTTGCTTTCCTCGAGCGCTTCGATCGCCTGTTCGCGGAAGTCGGCGTTGCCGGCGCCCAGGGCGGTTTCCTTAAGCAGCGCCGCGGCCTCGGGAAGATCCGAGCCGGCGAGCATCGAGAGGGCGATCGATTTGGCTTCCTCGGTCTTGCCTTCCTTGAGGATTTTTCGGATGGCGGCGGCCTTCTCCGCTCCTTCGAGACGTTCCATGTCGGACAGCGCTTCGGCCGCTTCGGCGGCCAGCTTGGGGTCCGCGTCGTTGACGGCGATCCGGATCAAGGCGGCGGCGATGCCGGGCTCCTCCAGGTCGCGGAGAGCCGAGACGGCCGCCCGGCGGATCGGGGCCGGCTGGTTGGATTCGAGGATCGAGAGAAGGACCCGGGTCGCTTCAGGCCCGCCCCGTTCGCCCAGCGCGTTGACGGCTTTTTTCCGGAGAATTTCGCTCGTGTCCTGGAGGGCGATGGAGGTCAATTTGGCCAGGCTTTTGCCGTCTTCGGAATGGCCGAAAACGTAGACGATCTTCGCCCGCAGCTCCGCGTCGGCGTTGCGGTCGTAAAGGTCGAGGAGGGCATCCACTCCGGCGTCCCCCTTCATCTTCCCCAGGGCATAGAGGGAGGTGAGCTGGATATCCTCGTTTTCGCTCTTTTCGTAAGTTTCAATGACCGCCCGGTATTCTTTCCGGCCCCGCCCGGCCAGGCGTTCGGCCAGGTTAACCATATTCGCCTTGGCGTCATCCAGGTAGGCGCTTTCGGGGTAGGCCTTGATGAAATCCTGGTAACACCGGAACACTTCTTCCCGGTTTTCGTCGTTCTGTTCGCGGCTGTAGCACAGCCAGTAGCGGGCGTCGTCGGCCCAGGAGCTTTTGGGATATTTTTGAAGGAAACCGTTCAGCGAGGCCTTGGCCTCGCCCCATTTTTCGGCTAGGACGAGGTTGTACGCCTGCCGGTAGGCCATAGTTTCATCCGTTTGACCGGGCTCATCCGCCGCCCGGACGAATCCGGAGGCGAGAATTCCCGCGGCCAGAATCAGAACCGCGATCATTCCACCAGCGATTTTCATTTTTTTCATATCAGAACTCCTTTTCTGTTTCGGAATTAAAGGTCGGATTTGGCCCCGTTTTGGGGCGCCGGCAAAGACATCAGGGAAATCGAAATCTTGAAGAGGATCTCCCGAAGCTTGAGGCCGCTTCGGACGATTTCCGCGGCCTGGGCGCTGACTTCGGGGTCCAAATTGGCGATCTGGACAAGAATGGTTTTCAGCTCGGCGATCAGATTTTTGTAGCGCTTGCCCCCCGGCCCGGAGAGGAGGGCTTCCAGCTCCCGGCCCCGGACGACCAGCTCCCGGGACACTTGCTGCTGAACGGCCGGGCTCATCGCCGCCGCGTCCTCGGACGCGGGCTCGAAATTGGCCAGGGAGAGAAGGATGACCTTGGACCGGGTGAGATAATCCGCGACCTGTCCGGCCAGGAGGGGATCCCAGCCGAGCGTCCGGTCGGAAATCCGGCCGGCCGAAGACCGGCCCGGCGCCGTCAGCCGGCCGATCTGGATTCCCCCGACGAGAAGAACAAGGCCGGCGGCCGCGGCCATGGCCCAACGGGGGATCAAGGGAACGATCCGCCGCGGAGAAGACGGGACGGGCGCAATCTCCGCCGCGGGCTCGGAGGCGCCCGCCGCGCCCATCCGGACCTGGAGCCGGTCCCAATAACCGTCCCAGAATTCGTTCCCGGGATCGGGACGCTTTCTCCGTTTCATGATGCTCACGGCCTCGCTTTTTTCGAGTTTACTCATAGCTCACCTTGACTTGAGCCGGACCGTGGATATCGGCCAGCTCGCTGCGGATTTTGCGGAGACCCCGCGACAGATAGCTCTTCACCGACCCGACCGAGACCTCCATGGCCGCGGCGATCGATTTGAGGTCGAGCTCCTCATAGTGCCGGAGAACGAACGCCGCCCGTTCCTGCTCGGTCACGATCGCCAAAGCCCGGTTGATCCGGCCCTGGAGGAAGGCCGCTTCGCTGCCTTTCTCGGGGCGGTCCGACCAGTCGTGCGTCGGGAGATCGGGGGCTTTCTCGTCCGAGAGGGAAACGCCGGAGATTGCCCGGACTTCCCGCGGTTTTCGCCGATAAAAATCGTGACAGGCGTTGATCGTGACCCGGTAGAGCCAGGAGTTGAGCCGGGAGCCTTTCCGGAACGTCCCGATCGACCGAAAGACCTTGATGAAGACGTCCTGGGAGATATCCTCGGCGTCGGCGTGGTTTCCGGCCAGATCATACGCCAGCCGGTAAACGACCCTTTTGTAGCGTTCGACGAATTCCCGAAAGGCGGGCCGGTCGCCGGCGGCCAGCCGCTCGATCAGGTCGTTTTCGTCGAATGCGCTCATTTGGGTTGCCTTATGATTAGACGCGGGCTTGGCCTCCGAGGATGGCAGAGTCAGCATAGGGGTCAGGTCTTAAATTTTGAAAATAACTCAAGACCTGACCCCATGGTGTCAGGTCTTGAGAAAAAATCCAAATTTAAGACCTGACCCCCCTGCTTTATTGTGGGAAGCGGGCCAGGTAGGCGGCGATGATCCGGTCGCCCCAGATCAGGGCGACGTAGGCGGCCGGGGCGAGGAACGTCCCGAAGGGCAGGGCGAATTTCATATCCCGGCCCTTGGCTCTCATCAGGATGACCCCGACGATGGCCCCGCCAAATGAGCCCAGGACCAGGGTCAGAATCGTCTTCGGCCAGCCGAGAAATGCCCCGACCATGAGCATCATCGTCACGTCGCCCAGCCCAAGGCCTTCCTTTTTCCGGATGATCCAGTAGAGCCCATAGATGAGAAGGAGGAATCCGCCGCCGACCGCGGCCCCGATCAAGGCCCCGCCGATTTTGAGGTCGTCGCGGAAAAAAGCGTAGGCCAGACCCAGGACGATCCCGGGGTAGGTGAGGACGTCGGGCAGGATCTGGTGCCGGGCGTCGATGAAAGCCAGGGCGATGAGCAGGCTGGTGAACAAGGCCGCGGCGAAGAAGGCGAGATCGAATCCGCCCGAATGGAGGTAGACGACCGCCAGCAGGACCGGCGTCAGGATTTCGACGAGCAGGTAGGTGAAGCCGATCTTCGCCCCGCAGTGGCGGCACTTCCCCCGCAAAAAGACATAGGCCAGGACCGGGATGTTTTCGTACGGCTTGATCCGGGTCTTGCACGAGGGACAGGTCGAAGGCGGGTGGAGCAGGCTCATCCGCAGCGGCACCCGGTAGATGACGACGTTGAGAAAGCTGCCCCAGGCCAGGCCGAAAACGACGACGAGAATCAGCGCTTCCAAAAGAGCACCGCGGCTTTGATTTCGCCGGTTTTCGGGTCGTAGACGTAATCCTTGCCGTCGAAGTCCTGGGGCACGCCGGCGATGATCCGGGCCGTGACCAGCTCGCCCAGGTCGCGCGGGTTTCGGCCGCGCGCCTCCCGGAATTTTCCGACGGCGACCTTCAGGACGGAGATGTCGACGGTCGCCTTGACGTTATAAAGATGATTGGAGGCGATCTTCTTGATTTCGGTCACGGTCGTCGTTTCATAAACTTCGCTCCAGACCTCCCAGGACGTCTTGTAGTCCATCGTCTTGAAGGCGGCGTTGGCGAAGAGGCGCTTGGCGATGTCGGGAGCTCCGGGGACGGCCATCGCCTTCTCGTAATAGGCCTTGGCCCGGTCGTAATCCTTGAGATTCATCTGGCAGTAATGGCCGGCCTCGAACGGGAAAATCCATTCGTTCGGATTCCGGGCCGCGCCTTCGTCGTACATTTTCAGAGCCAGCTCCGGGTTCCTGATGTCGTTATGGGCGATGAGGGCGGCCGTGATGTACGGGTCAACCCACTTGGGATCGAGGTCGGCGATGACCTTGAAGATCCGGTCGAAATGGTCGAAGCGGTCGCCGATTTTCGGGTTGGCGTAATACTGGATCGCCCAGACGTAGGCGATGTCGGCCATTAAAGAAGGATAGCCGAAGGTGGCGGCCTTCACCGCCGGCCCCGACGGGAGATAGACGATCCCGGACCCGGGCGTTTTAACCCGGGGCATGGCGTCGATGTTCACCTTGAGGCCGGCGATCCCGGCTAGAGTCAGAAGAAGCGCGGCCGGATAAAGAAGAGTTCTTTTGCCCATAGGTTAACCTGCGTTATTCACGAGTTGAGATGGCCGTAGATGCGAGGCGCGGAGGGTGAAGCTGTGCTAGTCGCACTGCGAATCCTTCGCAACGAAGCAGATGCGGCCATATCGACTCGCCCGAAGGGTAAAAACTCATATTTTTTTATCTTTTTTTAGACATTGTCTTTATTAGAATCATAAGAATTTTTATGAATAATGCAGGTTAGATGAAATCGCGGCGACGGAAGATCCAAACGGCCAGGATCAGGACGAAGGCCGTGTAGATCACCGAGTAGCCGAGCGCCCCGAGCCACAACCCGGCCGGGAGCGGCAGATTCTGGACCACCTCGGTCTTGATGTTGAAGTTCTCCAAGTCGGGGAGGACCGCGTAGAGAACCTTCAACAGGGTTCGCCGCGTCCCCGGCGGCGTCTTGTTGATCAGCGTTTCCAGGCTCCAGGAGAAGTGGCCGATGAGGTAGAAGCTCAGGGCGAAGAGCGAGCTGAGGATCGGCGTCGAGAATGAGGAAAAGAGGATGGCCACTGCGGTCAGCAGGATCAGCTCGAAAAAAATGAACAGGACGGCCAGGACCATCCGGAATTCGACGGTGAACGTGTGGAGAAAAACGACGACCAGATAAATTGCGGTCATAGCCGTGAGCATGACCGCCAGGGTCCAGATCAGGCCGAGATATTTACCCAGGAGAAACTCGACCCGGCGGATGGGCTTGGAGATCAGGGTGAAGATCGTCCGTTTTTCGATTTCCTTGTAGACCAGGCCCGTCCCGATCAGGATGGCCATCAGGGCTCCGAAGAAGGCGATCGAGGCCAGGCCGACGTCTTTAACGACTTTGACCCGGTCCCCGACGGTCAAGACGGCCATGACCCGGGCCAGGACGATCGAGAGGGCCGAGAAGAAGAGCAGGAGGTAGAGGATCCGGTCGCGGACGGCTTCCTTGAAGGTATGGCGGGCGATAACCAGGATCGTCATTGTCTGGCCACCGTGTCGACGAAAATATCCTCGAGCGTCTGGGTTCGGGGAATCAGGGAGTGGATCCGGCCGCCGCGCTCCCGGACGAGGTCGAGGACCTTGGGAACGTCGGCTTCCTCGGGGACTTTCAGCAGGGCCATGCCGTCGCGGACCGAAACGCAATCGCCGAAAACTTCCAGGTCCGTATCCGCCACTCCGGCCACGGCGATTTCGGTGAACAGGACTTTTTCCGAGACGAGCTCGGACAGGCGGCCCTGGTTGAGAATCCGGCCTTGGACGATGATGGCGACATGGTCGCAGATCATCTCGATGTCCTGGAGAATGTGGGAGGTGAACAGGACCGTTTTCCCGGCGTCGCGGAGGCCGAGGATGATGTCCCGGATCTCTTTCCGGCCGAGGGGGTCGAGGCCGCCGAGCGGCTCGTCCAGGACGACGAACGACGGCTCGTTGATCAGGGCCTGGGCCAGGCCGATCCGCTGGAGCATGCCCCGGGAATATTTGCGAAGGGGCATGTCGGCCGCCCGTTCCACGTCGACCAGTTTGAGGAGGTGGGCGATCCGCTCGGCCCGCTCGGCCTTGTCCACCCGGAACAACTGGGCGTAGAAGTCAAGGAACTCCCGCCCGGTGAGGTATTCGTAGAAATAGGGATTTTCCGGGAGGAACCCGAGCTTGTCCTTGGCCCGGGGGTCCAGGGGCGACCGGCCGAAAAGGGCGATCGATCCGGAGTCGGGATAAACCAGGCCGAGGACGCACTTGATCGTCGAGGTCTTGCCCGCGCCGTTCGGTCCGAGGTAGCCGAAGATTTCTCCCTCGGCGACCGTGAACGAAACGCCTTTCAGGACTTCCTTCGGTTTCGGGATAAATCCGGGCTTATACGTCTTCTTGACGTCCCGGAGCTCCAGTACGTTTCCCATGGTCTCCCGCTATTATAATCGCACCGGGATTATTTCTTCAAATGCGCTTCGAACAGCTTGAAGATGCGCTTGTACTCGTCGGTCCAGGACGTCGCGTTGACGAAGGCGTGGTCTTCGACCGGGTAGGAGGCGACCTCCCAGTTGTCCTTGCCCAGCTCGATCAGCCGCTGGGCCAGCCGGACCGAGTCCTGGTAGTGGACGTTGGTGTCGACCATGCCGTGGCAGATGAGAAGGGCGCCGGAAAGCTTCTCGGCGAAATAGATCGGCGAGCTTTGCTTGTAGGCCTCGGTGTCCTTCTGCGGCAGGTTGAGGATGTCGACGGTGTAGCCGGCATGGTAGGCGGCCCAGTCCGTCACCGGCCGGAGAGCGGCCCCGGCGGCGAACGTCCCGGCCGACTTGAACATGGCCATCAGGGTCAGGAATCCGCCGTAGCTTCCGCCGTAGGTCCCGATGCGATCGGCGGCCACATTGGCGTTTTTCACCAGCCAGGCGGCCGCGTCGACGATGTCGTCCAGGTCTTTGCCGCCCATCGACCGGTAAATGGCGGTCCGGCAGTCGCGGCCGTAGCCGGAGCTGCCGCGGTAATCGACGTCGAAGACGACGTAGCCCTTCTCGACCAGGAGGTTATGGAACATGTATTCGCGGAAATAGGTGCTCCAGCCCTTGTGGGCATTCTGGAGATATCCGGCCCCGTGGATGAAGATGACCGCCGGCCGGGCCGGATGCTGCGTTTTCGGCTTGAACAGCCGGGCGTAGACGTCGGCCCCGTCCCGGGCCTTGAAGCTCAGAACTTCCGGCTCCAGCCATGACTGGGAGCGGAATTCTTCGGTCGTGGAGAGGGTCACAGCCACGGCTTTGGCCCCGGGCTTGTTCGGCTGGACGTAGATCTCCGGCGGCGCCGTCGCCGTCGAATGGAGGAGGACCAGAGTCGATTCGTCCGGGGAGAGAGTCGGCTCGTTGAAGCCGGTCATCCCGGTGATTTTCGTCCGGGGCCCGCCTGCGGCGGGCATCGCATAGAAATGGATCTCGCCGGGATGTTCTTCGCTCGTCGTGAGGTAGATCGTCTTCCCGTCGCGGGAGAGCGAGGCCTCGCGGACTTCGAACCGGCCGCTGGTCAGGGCCGTCGTCGACGAGCCGTCGATCGCGGCTTTATAAAGGTGGGCGAAGCCGTCTTTTTCCGAGATGAAGGAAACATGTTGGGAGTCCGGCCAGAAGAAGACGTTGGTCAAGCCGAATTCGCCGATCCAGGCCTCGTCGCGGACGTTCTGGAGGACGGTCGTTTTTCCGGTCGAGGGATCGAGACGGACGAGCCAGATATCCTTGCGGTCTTCGCTTTGGGCCGCCAGGAGGATCGCTTTTCCGTCGGGGGAGACGAAAATCCCGGCCGGGCTCAGGGCCCGGTCGCCCTGGCCGAAGTCCACCCATTTGACTTCGCCGGTCGCCGTGTCCATGAGCCCGGTTTTGGTCTTGCGGGAGGGATAGCCGGCCTTGGCGTGGGAGGGAATCGTCTCGGTGAATCCCGAGCGGGTCACGTAACTGGGGACGATGGTCTGCTTTTCTCCGGGGTCGGGCTCGGAAAGATAAAAGAGGACGAATTTCTCGTCGGGCGTGAGGGCCAAGCCGTAGATGGACTGGGTGTCCGTCATGTTGAACGGACGGCGCCGCGGACCGGCCGCTCCGCCGCCGGGCGGAACGCCCCCCATTCCGCCGCGCCGGCCGCGGCCTTCCTGTCCCTGTTTGAACTGCTGGAAAAGCTCCGCCTGCTGGTCCTGGTACCACTTGTCGACGGACTCGGGCTTGGCCGGCGGCTCGGGCCGGGGTGCGCGGGAGAAGGACGTCATCTGCCGCAGGCCCAGGCCGTCCAGGGACAGGACATAGAGGTTGTCCTCGGCCGTGAAGACGATGCCTTTCTCGTCGGCGGTGAAGGCCACCGCCGTCTCCCGGTCGTCGGTCCGCAGCAACGGCGTGGTCTTTCCCGCCGCCGCGTCAAGAAGCGCCAGGTCGCCGCCCTGGTTGAGGATGAACCGCTTTTTGGCTTTATCGGGGATCATCGAAGCCCCGCCGCCGAAAAAGCCCCGGTACCCGCCGCCTCCGGACGAGGCGGCCAGCGGCGTTTTCTGGAGCTCGTCGGCCGCGGCTTTTTGCGGGGCGAAATTTTTCGGGGTGATGAAATAAAGCTCGGCCGTCTTTTCCGCCGGTTTTTTCCACCGGAAATAAAACTTCTGCCCGTCGGCCGACCAGCCGACGATCGTCGGCTCGGTCCCGACGAGCTCGGAGCCGCGCATGATCGATTCCACGGAAAGGATCGGCGGCTTGGCCGGGCCTGCCGGATTCTGTCCCGCGGCCGGCGCGGCGGGGGCGAGGGACGCTATAAGAAGGAGGGAGGCGAGGAACATGGGGCGGCGCAGAAACATGGGCAAACTCCTTGGTCCAAATCATGCGGATTATATCCGCGGTCCCCGCGGAAAAGCAAAAGACGCCCCCCGGGTTGCGTCGCCTGACCGGCGTTTCGTGTTAGAATAACCGTCGCGGCAAGGAGGTTTCCCATGAAAGTGAAACAACACGGATTGCTCATGCTGGCCATTACGGTGATGGCCTCGGTGGCCTGTCTGGCTTCGTTCCCGCTGGACGGGGGATACGGGACGGAGTCCCAGCGCTTCGACCGGTCCGAGCGATTGGCCGATTTGGCCATCGACTTGGAGCGCAAGGCTGTCGAAATCATCGAAGACGTCGACAGCCGGTTCTTCGACCGCAACCTCAGCTACGACCGGAATCGGACTTGGGCGGACGATCAGGTCGAGATTCTGTTTGCCGCGGAAACGTTCGCCTCCTCTTCCCGCGTGTTCCGGCGTCTGGCCGAAGGCGACCGGAGCTTCGATTCGCGGATGTCCGTGCGCCAGGGAATGGAGCGGGCGTACCGGATCCTTTTCCGGGACTTCGAGAATCTCGATGCGGCCGCCCGCAGGAGCCGGCTCTCAACCTACGCCTTGTCCGAGTGCCGCGATCTCCTCCGGCGGATCGACCGGGAAATCGGTCCGGGCGGTGTTCGCCCGAACGACCCGATCACTCCGAATCAGCTCGGCCAGGACGACTGGATTGGGAGATACGCCAAGGGGCCCGACTCGGCCGTGTTTCTCATCGAGCGCCGGGCCGACGGGGCGTTCGTCAAGCGGCCGTTTAAAAATCTCGAGAGCTTGTTCAAGTACAACTACGACCAGGACCGGGGGGAGAATCCCTGGGGCCACATGGCCGAAGTTTCCGCCTCCGAGCTTTCCCGGATGCGGACGGGAAACCCGATCGAGCGAACCTTCGAAGGCCAGATGATTATCGAAACGGGAACGTCGACCAACCGGTCCGTCTACTTTATCCAGGGCGGGAAAAAGCGCGGCTTGACCAAGCCGGAGCTTGTCGCCCGATACGGCGGATGGAAGAAAGTTTTCCAGGTTCCCCGGGACATCATCAACGGATATCCGGACGGCGAACCGATTTACTAACCGATGCTTTTTCCCATCCGGCCCCCCCGCTCTCTTGAAGAGTTATGCGGGCTGTTGTCAGCAAAAGGGGGGTTGATGATGGGAACCAAAAGGTGGGGGCTTTCTCCAGCCCGCAAAAGAAAGCCAAAGTGAATATAAAGCATCGAGAATCAAAAATCAAGTGAAAAATATCAGATATTTTGTTACGACCGTTTCAAGGAGTTATCGATCCTGAAAATCCGTCATGGAGTGATGCAAAAAAATGGAAGAGAAAAAAATCGACATAAAAGTGGATGAAGCGACCGCCCTGGGTCAATATGCCAACGTTGCCGCCATCCGCCATTCGCGGGAAGAGTTCATTTTCGATTTCGCCTTTCTCTTTCCGGACCGTCCCGCGGGAAAGCTCGTCGCCCGGTTGATTCTGAGCCCGGCCCACGCCAAGCGTTTCCTGGAAGCGTTGACGTCCAACGTCCAAGGCTACGAGTCGGTCCATGGTCCGCTGCCGCCGACCGAAACGCCGCCCGTCGGCTTCGTCCATTGAGAAGAAGATTCCGCGCCTTGACAATTGCCGGGAATTCCGTTATCAATGGTGCAAGTTCCGATCACGATGTGAACCGGATAAGGAAGTCATCCAACACTGGAGGTAATATCCCATGGCGTTCGAATTCAAAAACTCAAAAGGGGCCAGCTATTTCCTGCACGGGAAAAACGTGACCCTCAAAGGCGGCCGGCAACAGGTCATCTATTACTTCGGCAAAGAAGTGAAGGAAGGAGCCCTGGACGCGGTTCCCGAAGGCTATCAGGCCGTCGAGACGCCGAAGACCGGCATGCCCATTCTCAAGAAAAAGTAACCGTTCGATCGTTCGCTTAAACGCCGGGTCCAGGGGATGGCGGAGTCCCTGTGGGCCCGTTTCTTTTTCCCTCTTATTTTGACTCGTGTCCGGGGATATGAGTATACTCAACCCATGAGAAAGACGGCCTTTCCCCTCGTCCTGCTCACCCTCCTGACATTGTGCGGCATCCTGGTTTCCTGCGGGCGAAAAACCGAGTCGTCCGGGAATGCCGCGGCCTCCGGGCCTGAAGCCCGCAAGCTCCTGATCGCCGTCATCCCGAAGGGCATGACCCACGAATTCTGGAAATCGGTCCATGCCGGGGCCGTCCAGGCCGGCCGGGAGTTGGGTGTGGAGATTCTCTGGAAGGGGCCGCAGAAAGAAGACGACCGGGCCCAGCAGATCACCGTGGTCGAGGATGTCATCAGCCGGGGCATCGACGGGATCGTTCTGGCTCCGCTGGACGACCGGGCGCTCATCCGGCCGGTCGACGAGGCGATGAAGGAGAAAAAGCCTGTCGTCATCATCGATTCCCGGCTCCAGGGCGAAAATTTCGTCAGCTATGTCGCCACCGACAATTACCGGGGCGGAATTCTCGCCGCCGACCGGTTGGGCGAGATCCTCGGCGGCAAGGGGAAGATTTTCCTGATCCGGTACCAGGAAGGCTCGGCCTCGACGATGGAACGGGAGCAGGGCTTCCTGGACACGATGAAAGCCAAGTCGCCCGGCGTCCAGTTCCTCGTCCAGGACCAATACACCGGGGCGACGACGGAGACCGCCTATCAGCTCGTCGAAAACCTGCTCAGCCGGTTCCCCGACGTCGATGGAATCTTCTGCCCCAACGAATCGAGCACCTTCGGGGCCCTGCGGGCTCTCCAGGAATCGAAGCTGGCCGGCCAAGTAAAATTTGTCGGATTCGACAGCTCGCCCAAGCTTGTCCAGGCTCTCCGGGACGGGCATCTCCAGGGTCTCATCCTTCAGAATCCGGTCAAAATGGGTTACCTGGGTGTGCAAACGGTCGTCCGTCACCTCCGCGGAGAGGCCATCGCCAAGATGATCGACACCGGTGTCGTCTGTGTCACCCCGGAGACGATGGATACTCCCGAACATCAGGCTCTTCTGAATCCCGACCTTTCCATCCTCGATAAATGACGTCCTCCGGATCCCTTTCCCCGGCTCTCGAGATGCGGGGAATCGTGAAACGATTCGGCGCTACGGAAGCCCTTGCGGGAGTCGATTTTTCCCTGGCCGAGGGCGAGGTCCACGCCCTCCTGGGCGAAAACGGGGCGGGGAAAAGCACCCTGATGAAAATTCTCAGCGGGGCTCTCCGCGCCGACGGCGGCGAAATGCGCCTGGCCGGGAAGCCCTATCATCCCTCCGACCCGCGCGTCGGCCGCCGCGGCGGCGTGGCCATGATCTACCAGGAGCTGACGCTCGCTTCCCATCTGACGGTGGAAGAGAATATCTCGCTGGGCCGGGAGCCGCATCGCCGCGGATTCCTCAGGAGGACCGACGTCCGCCGGAAAATCCGGGAAACGCTCGACTTCCTCCATCATCCCGAAATCGACCTGGACGCCAAGGTCGCATCCCTGGGCATGGGCGCCCGGCAGATTGTCGAAATCGCCCGGGCGATCATGGACCGCTCCCGCATCCTGGTCATGGACGAGCCGACGAGCAGCCTGACTCGAGAGGACATGGACCGGTTGTTCCAGGTGATTCGGAAGCTCCGCGAAGACGGCGTGGGAATCGTCTATATCAGCCATTTCCTCGAGGAAGTGAAGGAAGTCGCCGACCGATTCACCGTCCTCCGCGACGGCCGGAACTCGGGCGGCGGCCGGATCGCCGAGACATCGTTTGCGGATATCATCCAGCTCATGGTCGGAGGTAAAATGGAAGCGCTTTTTCCGCGAACCATCCGCACCCCCGGCGACGTCCTTCTTTCCGTGGAGGAGTTGAAAGGAGGGGAGATGTCCCGGCCGGTGAGCTTCGACCTCCGCCGGGGAGAAATCCTCGGATTGGCCGGACTGGTCGGCTCAGGCCGGACGGAAACCCTCCGGACGATCTTCGGATTGGATCCGGCCGAAAAAGGCTCGGTCCGGTTCGCCGGAACATCCGCCCTCTCCGGAAAGCCATGGACAAGGATCGAGGCCGGCGTCGGGCTTCTCAGCGAGGACCGGCAGGGGGAGGGCCTGGCCTTGACCTGTTCCCTCACCGACAACATGACGCTAAGCCGGTTGCGTCCTTACCGGCGTTTCGGTTTTCTGGACGATTCCCGGCGCCGCGCGGCGGCGGCCGGATGGATCGATCGCCTGAATATCAAGGCCGGCGGGACCGAGCAGGCCGTGGAAGGGCTCTCCGGCGGGAACCAGCAAAAAGTCGCCCTGGCCCGGCTTCTCCATCAGGAAGCCGAGGTGCTCCTTCTCGACGAGCCGACGCGGGGGATCGACGTCGGCAGCAAAACCCAGATTTACGGCTGGATGAACCGCTTGGCGGCGGAAGGCAAAGGCCTCCTGTTCGTCAGCTCTTATTTCCCCGAATTGCTCGGCGTCTGCGACCGCATCGCCGTTTTTCACCGGGGAATGTTGCTGGCCGTCCGGCCGGCGGCGGACTGGACGGAAGAGCATCTCCTCGCAGCGGCAACGACCGGAAAGGCCTCTTGACCATGAAACGATCGGCCCGGCTTTCTTCCGTGATTAACCGGCTGGCCCCTTTTCTCGGATTGCTCCTGGTGATTCTGATCTTCTCCCTGATGCCCGAAGTCCAATCGCGATTTCTCCGGGCGGCGAACCTGAAAGCCGTCGCGACCCAGTCGGTGATCGTCGCCCTCGGGGCCCTGGGGATGACCGTTGTCATCATCAGCGGCGGGATCGATCTTTCGGCTGCTTCCAACATCGCCTTCACCAGCGTCATCGTCGCGGCCGCGGTCAACGCCGGGATTCCGCCGGGGCCGGCTCTCCTGGCCGGCGTCATCCTGGGCGGAATCATCGGTCTGGTCAACGGCCTTTTGATCACCAAGCTGCGGCTCGTTCCCTTCATCATCACCCTGGGGATGATGGGGATCGCCCGGGGCCTGGCCAAATGGCTCGCCCATAACCAAAAAATCGACGCTCCGTTGACCTGGCTCAACGAACTGATGGCCAAATCCCCCCATCCTCCCTGGCTGCTCCTGGCGCCCGGCGTTTGGCTGATGATCATCCTGGCGGTGCTGATGGCCGTCCTGCTCCGGAAGACCGTGTTCGGCCGCCATGTTTTCGCCATCGGGTCCAACGAAGCCACGGCCCGGCTGTGCGGCGTTCGGACCGACCGGGCCAAGATCATGATCTACGCCCTGGCCGGTCTGTTTTGCGGCTTGGCCGGCGTCATGGAGTTCTCCCGGCTGACCGTCGGCGATCCGACCGTGGCCGTCGGCCTCGAGCTCGACATCATCGCCGCGGTTGTCATCGGCGGGGGAAGCCTCTCCGGCGGCGAGGGGAGCATCCTCGGCTCGATGATCGGCGTGTTCATCATGTCGCTGCTGCGGAACGGCTGCACGATGATGGGCTGGCCCAACTACATCCAGGAGATCATCATCGGGGTCATCATCATCGCGGCCGTCGCCCTCGACCGGATTCGCCATCGCCGCGAGGCCTGAGGCCATGGTTCCCCTCCGTGTCATCCATGCCCTCGCGCCTCTCCGGATCAACGACCTCGGGGGTTGGACGGACACCTGGTTCGCCGGCCGGGGCCGGGTCCTCAATCTGGCCGTCCGACCGGCGGTCGAGATCGAAATCCGCGTTTTCCCCAATCCGCGACGGTTAGGGCCGCGGGTCGAGGTCCGGGCGGAAAACTACGGCGAACGGTTTGTTTTCAATCCCGACCGGCCGAAACAGGAGCCGCACGGCCTGCTTCAGCATGCCGTCGCCTCCTTGCCGCCGGGCCTCGGCGAACGCCTCGAGATTTCCATTTACTCGGCGGTCCCGGCGGGAATCTCCATCGGAACGTCCGCCTCCGTCTGCGTCGGGCTGATCGGGGCGCTCGACGAGCTCCGGGGCGGGACGGCGGGCCGGAAGAAGATCGCCCGCCTGGCCCATCTCGTCGAAACCGAGGGTCTCGGGCTTCAAAGCGGCCTCCAGGACCAGATCGCCGCGGCCTGGGGCGGGATTTCAATGATCGAGATGTCGGCTTACCCGAACGCCCGCGTCTCCCCGGTTCGCCTCGCGTCCGGGATCCGGCGCGAGCTCGAGCGCCGCTTAACGCTGGTCTACCTCGGCGCCCCGCACCGGTCCTCCTCCATGCATGAGGACGTCATCGCCGCCCTGGAGGCCGGCGGGCCGGGGATGAAATATATTCGGGCCATGGCCAAGATTCCGCCGGAGGCCTGCCGGCATCTGGAAGCGGGCGATTTCGCTTCTTACGGCGAAGCCATGATCCGAAATAATGAAAGCCAGCGGGGCCTCCATCCGGGCCTGGTCTCCCGGGACGCGGACGCGATCGCCGCGGTCGCCCGGGTCCACGACGCGGCCGGCTGGAAAGTCAACGGGGCGGGAGGCGAAGGAGGGTCTTTGACCATCCTGGCTTCGGCCTCGGACGCGAAAAGGCGGGAGATGATCCGGGCGATCGAAGGGCTGGGCCGGGGGATCCGGGTGATCCCGATTTCCCTGTCGCCGACGGGGGTGGAAGCCTGGACCGTCCCTTCGGCCGCCAAGGATTTCGCCAAACGGTTGTCTAATCCGACGAAATCGAAAACGTTCGAAGGAGATGGACAATGAATAAACGTTTGATGACGACGCTGGTGATCGCGGTCCTGGCCCTCGGGCTCGCCGGGCTGGCCCAGGAGAAACCGGTCGCACCGGACAAGCCCGGCCGGGCTCAGATGACCCCCGGACGCGCGCCGATGCAGGGCGGGCTGGACCTCCAGCTCACGCCCGAACAGAAAGCCAAGCTCGAAGCCCATCGGAAAGCCGTGGCCGAGCAGCAGAAGGCTTTTGCCGAGCAGATGAAAACGGTTCGGGAAGACATGCAGGCTCTCCGCAAGGACGGAGCCGCGCCCGACCCGGCGAAACACGAAGCCTTGATCGACAAGATGTTCAAGCTTCGGGCCGATCAGGCCAAGCTGTCGATCAGGAACCAGGCCGAGCGAAACAAGATTTTCACGCCCGAACAGCTCGAGAAAATGAAAAATCGCCGGGGCATGATGATGGCCCCCGGTCTGGGCGGGATGCAAGGCCGCCAGGGCATGGCCGGCATCCGGGGGATGATGATGGGTCGGAGAGCGGGACTGGCCGGCCGGGCTATGGGCCGGATGATGGACCGAAACCGGATGTTGCTCCGTGAACGGATCGACCGGATTCGGGATCTCCGGCGCCGGGCCATTCGCCGGATTCGGGAAGAGTAGCCCGGATCGAAAGGGCAAAGCTCGAAAGCCCCCCGCCTTCAACGCCGCGGAGCGTTGAGGGCGGGGGCTTTTTTTTTAAAAAGAGCACAATCGTCCGGAAATAAGGACAGCCAGGCTCGTCGATATTTCCTTTCCGATATGGGAAAAATTCCTTGGCACGGAAGTTGCATTAGATGAAAGTGCAAGGAGTGACGCAGATGAAAAAACTTATGACCCTGGCGATCGCAGCAGTTGTGGCCTTCCCGTTCCTGGCCTTTGGGCAATCCGAAGGTTATTATGACCGGAGCTTCTCCCGTTTGAGCTATGTCAAGGGCGATGTTTATGTCCAACGCGCCCAGGACCTCGGCTTCGAGCAAGGAGAAGTGAACCTGGTCGTGGTGGCCGGGGACAAATTAGGGACGCGCGACGGCCGGGCCGAGATCCAGCTCGGCCGGGGCAACGTCCTGCGTCTCGACTTGAATACCCAGATCGATGTGGCCGGACTCCCGTCCCGGGATGGCGAGCCGACCAAGATCCACCTTCTCGGCGGCAGTGTCTATTTCCGCGTCCGGGAGCTGGATCGGGAGAAGAATCTCCAGATCCATACGCCCGACGCCTCGATCTACATCCTCGAACCCGGCTTGTTCCGGATTGATGTCCGGGACAACCGCCGGACGGAATTCGCGGTTTACAGCGGCCAAGCGGAAGCGGCCGGCGAGGACGGGTCCGTCCTGGTCCAGTCCGGCGAATCGGTGGCTGCCCTCGAGGGGAGGATCACCGGCGAACCGGCCGGATTGCTCGCCCGCCGGGACGACTTCGATTCCTGGAACGAAACGCGGGACGGCCTTTATGCCCGCAGCTTGAGCAAGTCGTATCTGCCCGCATCCTATTCCGAGTACGAGTCCGAGCTATCCGAGTACGGCGACTGGTCCTACGAATCCGATTACGGCTACGTCTGGGCGCCGCGGGTTCATGACGCCGGCTGGCGCCCGTACTATAACGGCCGCTGGGTCTGGTACCCGATCATCGGCTGGACCTGGGTTTCTTATGAGCCCTGGGGCTGGTGCACCTCGCATTACGGCAGGTGGGGATGGCGCTTCGGCCTGGGTTGGTATTGGATCCCAATGAGCCGCTGGTCCTGGGGACCGGCCTGGGTTCACTGGTACAATCATTACGATTATATCGGCTGGTGCCCCCTCAGCTACTGGGGCTACCCGGCCGTTATCGTGAACAACAACTTCTACGGCCGCAATAGCGGCGGCTGGTACGACGGAGGCGCTTACAGGAGCTTTGCCCGGTCTCTCACGGTCGTCCGCCGCGACCAGCTCCAGCATCGGCGGCTCTCCCAAGTCGCCCTCAACGAGCGGTCCGGCGTGGATTTCGGCCGGATCAACCTGCGGCAGGCCCAGCCCGACCTCCGGCCTTCTTTGAACCGGGACGCCGACTTGGCGAATCGGGCGAAGAGGGTTCTCGATCGCGGCTCGCTCCGGCAGGTCGGACGGGATTTCTCGTCCCGGGCGGGAGAGAGGGCGATACCGAGATCGAATGATTCGCGCCTGACGCGGGATGGCGGGACCCTCGAACGCAATCCGGGCCGCGATTCCATCGGGTCCGGACGGACGGACCAACGGGAAATCGCAAACGCTCCCCATCGGATCATCGAACGGGCTGCCGGATCGCGGTCGCAGGGCTCTTTAGCCCGGCCGACGAACGAAACCCGGTCTTCCTCGGTCCGTTCCAATGAAACGGCGAACCGGCCTTCGACGCGCATGATCCGGGAACGAGGGACGGCGGCAGCGCCGTCCCGGGATACGGCCTCCTTGTCCCGGCAGAGTGTTCCGACCCGGATCACGTCTCCGACCATCCGGAACGATTCCGACCGGACGGTTCTCAGGTCAAATTCTTCGTCCTCCCGGACCATCCGGGAGCGGGGGACGACGGCGGCGCCGTCCCGGAGCTCGTCTCCGACCGTCCGGAGTTCCTCCGGAAATACATCCTCGCGGCCGTCATCGGCAACGTCCCGGACGGTTCGGCAAAGGGATGCGATCGCGACGCTTTCCCGGAGCTCCTCCCCCTCTTCCCGCTCGTATAGCGCCCCGTCCCGGAGTTCGTCTTCTTCCCGCTCGTCCGTGAACCCTTCCCGGTCGTCATCCTCGTCGCGCTCATACAGCGCGCCTTCGCGCAGTTCCTCCTCTTCCTCCCGTTCCTACAGTGCTCCCACCCGGAGCTCGTCCTCTTCTTCCCGTTCCGTGAGCGCACCGTCGAGGAGCTCGTCCTCCTCGCGTTCCTCCTCGGTTTCGAGATCGTCTTCGTCCTCCCGGTCTTCGTCTTCCTCATCGCGGTCCCCCTCCCGTTCTTCGAGCTCTTCGAGCGGATCGCGGTCTTCGAGTTCCGGCCGCCGGCGGTAAATCCGGCGGCCGGATGATTTAGTCCGGCCGGAGCAAATCCGCTAGCCTGCATTATTCACGAGTCGAGATGGCTGCGGATGCAAGGCGCGGAGGGTGATGCTGTCCTCACCTCGTTAAGAACGAGCCTGAGGACTGCAAAGCCCGTGCTCGTCGCACTGCGAACCCTTCGCAACGAAGCAGACGCGGCCATATCGGCTCGCCCGAAGGGTAAAAACTCAGATTTTGTATCGTAGTGAAAAAAGAAAATATTATTATCATTAGAATTTTTATGAATAATGCAGGCTAGGAAAGCGAGGAGTTATTCATTCCCTTGACTTCTGCTTTTTTCGCACGTATTATGAAAATAAGCGGATGCGAGGGTGCCTCGATTTTTGTCCGCACACTCTGAAAGAGGAGGGATCCTCATGATGAAGCGTTTCTGGCGAATTTCCATGATCGTCGTGTTGCTTGCCGGATTCGCGGCCTTGTCGTTTGCCGCGCCACAAGTTAAAAAACACAAGCTCACCCTGGAAAACGGCAAAATCGTCGAGGGTGAAATCGTGGCGGTTACGGCCACGACCATCTCCATCAAAGACGCGGCCCTGGGCGTGATTGCGATCGCCCGGGAGAATATCCTCAAGATCGAGCCGCCGCTGGATGAAACGAAACCGGCTGTCTCGGCCCCGGCCCCGGCTCCCCGTTATGCCGATCAACCCGTCGCCCCCAGAAGCGGCGCCGGAAACATCCGGTTCGGGTTCAGCCTGAGCGGCGGGATGGGCAACATCAACGGCGGCGATTTCAACTCCACGATCGTGGATTGGAATACGTTCGTCAGTGACTATAATGATTACTACGGTCCGGACCAAACCTACGCCATCGACTGGAAAGAAATGTCGTGGCTGCCGAAATTCGGGGGCGAATTCCTCGTCCGGTTCGGCGATTATTTCGGCATCGGTCTTGGTGCGGAATACATCAGGAAATCCAATCACGGAACCATGGACTACATGAATGCCTATAGCTATCGCGATTGGTATTACTGGAGCTTCTCCTTTTATATTGACACCATCTACGACTACACCAAGAACTTTGTGATCGACCAGACGCTGAGTGTCATCCCGATCACCCTGAGCTTCTATGGGTATCTCCCTCTCGGCCCCCAGGCCGAAGCCTATGTCAAGGCGGGGGCGGGGTATTACCTGGGCAAGCTGACCTCGGAGTGGTCCCAAAGCTGGAACATGGTCTATCACGAAAACTGGTATTTGGCTAACGGCACGCCTTGGCCGGACCATTATCACGAGACCGAAGTGGGGTCCTACCTGGACACCTCCGAAGCGACCTGCAACGCCCTCGGCTTCCATTTCGGAGCGGGATTCAACTTCAACGTCTCCGGCAACATCGCCCTGTTCGCCGAGGCCTTCTACCGGATGGTGGATTTCAAGGATTGGCAGGGTACCGGCGCTTATGACGGCACGTACACCTTCAAATACGGATGGACGGACTCGACGGGCCCGGATGGTCTGCCGTATTCCTCCACGTACAATTATGACGACTCCTACAACGGCAAGCTCTGGTACTACGATGACGTCTGGCCCTGGCTGGATGGCGAAAACTACGGCCAGTACTGGATGTACGAGGCCGGCGACGAACCGGACGAAGGCACTTATACGGACAATGTCCGGCCGTTCGAGCTCAACCTCAACGGCTTCACATTCAAGGTCGGGATCAAGATCTTCTTCGGCGGCCGTTAATCTCCGGCCGGCCTGAAGTCCGTCATCGCTCCCGAGAGGGAGCGATGGCCGCCCGCACCGTTTTCCTCTTCGGGAAGGCGGTGCGGGCTTTTTATTTCCGGCGTGAACCGGAGGGGTGATTGACTTGTCCGAATTCGGGAGCATAGAATCAGGAAGAAGGAGAACGCCGATGAAGAAAATCCTGGGACGTGGACTTGCGATTCTGGCGTTGACGGCCGGGTTGGCGGGCGGATCGCTTGCCGCCTCGGATGTGCGATTCGGCTTCAGCTTCAGCGGAGGAATGGCCCATATCGACGGCGGCGATTTCAACCGTTATATCCGGGACCAGAATGCCTGGGTCACGGAATCGAATGATTATTGGGGCGACGAATCCCACACAATCGACTGGAAAGAGATGAAATGGCTGCCGAAATTCGGCGGTGAGCTCACCCTCCGGTTTGGCCGCTACTTGGGGATCGGCCTGGGCGCGGAATACATCAAAAAAACCAATCCCGGGACCTTTGGCTACGCTTACGAGGATTCCTTCATCGACTACTTTTCGACCTATTATGAAGTGTTCAGCGAAAACTATAGCTCGCAGACGACGGTTTCCCAGACCCTGACCGTCGTTCCGATCACCCTGAGTCTCTATGGCTTCCTCCCGATCGGCTCCCGGGCCGAAGCTTATGTCAAAATCGGCGGCGGGTATTACCTGGGAAAGCTTAAGTCCGAAACGTCCGATGAGGCCGAAAACGTTTACGGCGACATTAATTATTGGAACAACGGAACCCCTTATCCTCCCCATTTCCACATGGTCCTGACGGGGAACGGAACCGAAACCTGGGAGGCAACCTGCAATGCGTTCGGAGCTCATTTCGGAGCGGGATTCAACTTCGAGGTATCGAACAATCTCGCCTTGTTCGCCGAGGCGTTTTACCGGATGGCGAATTTCAAGGAATGGACGGGATCAGGCGCTCAGGATTATACGATTCGGCAAACCTGGGGAGAGACGAATTCCATCGATCCGACCAACCTTCCGTTTTCCGACACGATGTCTTACCACGACAACTTCAACGGGCAGCTCTGGTCGTATGACGATATTTGGGATTCCCTCCGCACCGGAACCTATCTTCAGTTCGGGATGTACGAGAACGGAGATGAACCGGAGGAGAACGATTGGACCGAAAACGTCCGGCCGACCGAGATCAATCTGAACGGCTTTGCTTTCAAGGTCGGGGTCAGGATCTTCTTCGGCGGAGGCCGTTAAAGCTCGACGAATTCGCCGATCCGCTTGTCTTTTTTTACCCGGTCCCAGGTAAAGCACTTGCCGTTCATCGAAACGTAGATCCCCGGCGGGAGGACCTGGACGAAGCCCAGGGAGCTTCCGAGGTTGAAGAGGCCGTCCGAGCTTCCGAATTTATAGGGAATCATCGCCCCGGTTAAAACGATGGTCTTGCCGGAGACGCGCCCGGCCAGGAAGGCGGCCGTCTCGACCATCGTATCGGTTCCGTGAGTGATGAGGATCAGGTCCTCGGCCGCGGCCCGGCAGTTATCGGCGATGATCATCCGGTCGGTTTCGGTCATGTCCAGACTGTCGATCATCATCAGGGTCCGGACCTCAAGGTCGAGCCGGCAGCGCCCGAGCCGGAGCATCTCCGCAAGGTGGGTGTCCTTGAAATACAGGGTCCCGTTGAGCTCGTTATACTCCTTGTCGAACGTTCCTCCCGTGACGAATATGCGGATCTTCATGGGCTCCATTCCTCCCTCGGTTTCGGCCTGGAAAACATACCCCCGGCCGCCGGTGAAGTCAATTCCTGCGCTTTACTTTTGGGGCCCGGAATGGTATATAATCGGGTTCTAAGTCGGCGTTTGCTACTTTCGTTTGGAGGTATGCGCTATGTTTCATAAGGCCGGATTTGCGAAATTCGTAGGCCTGAGCCTGGTGGCTTTCCTGGTGCTGACTTCGGCGGTCGCTTGCGCCAAGAAAGCCGGCGAGGCCGAAGCCGCCGCCGCGGGCGAAGTCCTCACCCAGACAACCGATGCCGGACTGGCGATCGTTGTCGGTCTGAACACCGTGGAGGGGACGGTTAAAAACGCCAAAGGGAACTACTTCTTCATGGACGAAGTCCCCGGATTCGATATCGTCGTGACCGGCGCCGTCCAGGGCGGCGACGCGACCTCCCTGATCGGCAAGAAGGTCCGGGTCAAGGGCCTCTTCAACAAAGAACTCCCCAACCTGCTGGTCGCCCAGTCCATCGAGATCAAGGAAAGCGAAACCCAGCTCACGAGCGTCTACACCTCGACCGACGCATCAGCCCCGGCCGATTTCTTCAATCCGAAGACCCGGACCGAATACCCCGACCTGGCCCTGACGAAAATCGACAAGAGCGAGGATTGGGAAGGCAAGGGGAAGGGCAAGGTCTTCGGTACATATCTTCCCGCGACCACCGGCGGGAATGCGTTCATCTCCGTCCTGACCGCCGACGGCAAGGAAATCGGCAAGGTCATCGTCGATTCCCAATCGAGCTTCGCCGTTTATTACATCGAGAAGCTGAAACTGTTCGACAAGATCTGGTTTTACCTGAACATCAAGGACAGCGTCGCGCGGAACGCCCGGGCGAAGAACAAGGAAATGTTCCACGCCGATATCGTGTTCATCGGGCTGTACTGATCGAGCTTCGGTCCCGCGAATTTCCAGGCCGGTTCCCCGAGCGGGGAACCGGCTTTTTTTTTTCGTCCTGGATTATTCACGAGTCGAGATGGCCGCAGCCCTCTCCAGGCTAGGACATCCGTTCGACAGCTCGGAAGATCCCCTCGATCGGGTCCTTCTTGAAATGAAGCCGGGCGACGGGCCGGCCCTTTTCCCGGAGGGCTTGAAGATCGCCGCCGGCCTGGGCGTCGATGAGATTGCCGAACGTGAACGCGGCCGCCCCGCCCTCGGGAGTCGAGGGGATCGGAGCGTCCTCGGCCCGGGCTGCCGTTAACTGGAGGAACACACCCGCGCCGGCGTCGCCTTTGTGGAGCTGGCCGGTGGAATGGAGAAAGCGCGGCCCAAAGTCGAACACGACCGGCCGGCCGGTCCGTGATTCGATGCAGGCGGCCAGCGTCCGGACCGCTTCCAGGATTTCCGGTCCGGGGGGGAGAAACGCCTGGATCGAGGCGTAGCCGCCATCCTTAAGCTTTTCGAAATGGCGGCGGAGGCAGGACCGGAGGCCAACTTCCCGTTTTTCGCCGTAAAAAACGATGGTCTCCTCCTCCCAGCTGGGCGTTTCAGCCGGCCATGACCCGGTGCTTCGGAACATCTTCAGGCCGGCGTCCGTCTTTTCCTTGGCCAGAGCGACATTCGGCTGGTCGAAGGGATTGATCCCCAAAACCGCGCCGGCTGCGGCGGTGGCGAATTCCCAGAGATAAAACTGGGCCCCCAGCTCGAGGGGGTCTCCCAGGATCATGGTGATCACCGGATCGCCGCTCTTGCGGGCTTCTTCGGCCAGGTTGGAAAGCGCCGTGTCTCCGTAAAGTCCGAGAACGACATAAACGCGGTCCTTTGTCCCGCCGGGGAGAGGACCTCCCGTCGATCGGACGATCGGGAGGATGCCGCGGCCTTCTTTCCCGGTGCTTTCGGCGATGAGCTGCTCGACCCAGGCCCCGAAGCTCTGGAGGGAGGAGGAGAGGAGAAAGACCGCCTTGTCCCGGCCTTGTTTGGCCAGCGTTCCGAGGATGATCCCGATGTTCGCTCCCGGATTTTCCGCCGCCCGGTGGCGCCGGCAGGTTCCGGCCGCCTCGTTCGCTTCGGCCAGCAAGGCCCGGATCGGAAGCCCGATCAAGGCCGCGGGGACCAGGCCGAACGGCGAGAAGACGGAAAAACGGCCGCCGATATCGGGCTGGCCGGAGAACACCCGTCGGAAATTCAGCCGCCGGGCTTCGTTTTCGAGCTTCGACCCGGGATCGGTGATGGCCGCGAAGGCCGCGGCTGTCCGCTCCTGGCCGAGCCGTTCCCGGTTTCGAGCGAAATAGAAGTTCATGAATGAGGACGTTTCCAGCGTCGAGCCCGATTTGGAGGAAACGAGAAACAGGGTTTCGCCCTCGGGGAGCGTTCGGGTGTAGCGGAGAACGGCGGCCGGATCCGTGCTGTCCAGGACTTCGAGACCGAGCCCGTCTGCGGATGGGCCGAAAATCCGGGAGAAGACCTCCGGAGCGAGGCTCGAACCGCCCATCCCGAGAAGGAGGGCGCAGGAGAAGCCCGCATCCCGCGCCTCCCAAGCGAACGCCTCGCATTCGGCCACGGTTCGGGCCGCGGCGGCCGGGGCTTCGAGCCAGCCCAGCCGGTTGCTGATTTCCCGGTCCTCCGTTTTCCAGACGGTCGGATCCCGTCTCCAAATGCGGGGGATCAGCTCGTCTTTGTTGAAACGGTCCCGTTCCCGGGCGATGGCCTCGGCGTAAGGCTCGAGGCCGGAGGTTTTCAGGCCGATGTTCATGTTTCTCGGGCTATTGTAGTCCGGGCGCGGCCGCGAATCAAACCGCCATTCGGATGCAAGAAGCCTCAACGACAAAATCGAGGCTAAAAAAACGGAATATAAAGCCCGAGGAAGATCGTCCGTCCAAAAATCGAGGGCTGATCGATGCGCGAGGCATAATCCTCAGAATATTCGTACCGGGAGATGTTTTCCTGGTCGAGGACGTTCGTCACTCCGTAATAGACCACGATCAGGCGCCGGGCCAGCTTGAATTGAACCGTGCCGTTCACATCGAGACGCCGGTAGGCGGGATAACGGGCGCTGTAGGGATCGCCCCAGATCGGCATCCACCCGCCGGACTCGTCCTCCTCGGCTTCGAGCAGGGGCGTATAGGGCCGGCCGGAAGCGGCGGAATAGCGAAGGCCGACGGTCCCTGATTTAAACTTCCAGGTGACCACGAAGGTGAAGGAATGAGCGATGGCGTAAGGCGAGTCGGCCAGAACGGGAGTATCGTTTTCTTTCCGCTTCGAGCTTAAAAAATTGTAAACTCCGAGGACGGAAAAGCGCGGTTTCGTGATTTTCAGGAAGGCTTCGGCCCCGCGGGCGAAGCCCCGTCCTTCGGGGGAGACGGATCCATCCGCCGCGTTGAGGTAAAGCCGGGTGTATTCCTTGTCGTAGACCGTCGCCCGGAATTCCGTCGTTTCTCCGATCCGGTCGTAGCTGAGACTGAAGTGAACGGCCGTTTTCGGCTTGAGGCCGGGGTACCGACGCAGGGTGAATTCGTCGCCCGATTGCCGGTAGACGCCGGCCGATGCCCGGAAAACGTCTTTGGCCGTGAGGAGATATGCGGCGGAAATCCGCGGGCTGAGAGAAAGCCCCCTGTCGCCCGGGCTCAAGGCCAGGGCGTTAGCTCCGGCCGTCAGGAAAAGCCGGTCGGAGAGCCGAAATTGGTCCTGGAAATAAAAGCCGAGCCGTTTTCCCCTCACTTCGTAACGGAGATTCATATCTTCGGTCAGGTCGAATTCCCTGAAACGGTCCCGGGCGTTCAGACCGAATTCAATCAAGTGCGCTCCGAGGTCCCAAGCGGCATCAATCCGCGCCTGGAGGCTTCGGTCTTCGGTCCGAATCCGGAAGGCGTCCCCGGATTCGATCGTCGAGGTATATGAGGACCGGGCCAGGACGGATTTCAGCAGCCACCGGGCGGACGGCGTAAAGGTCCAGGAGATTCCGGCGATTCCGTTTCCGGAGGAGACGTCGAGGGCTTCGTCTTCGGCGTATCGATACGAGTCCCAGAGGCCGTAGAGACGGAGCCGATGGGCCGGATGGACATTCCAGACGAATTTGCCGAACGCCTGCTCATTGGTGAAATTCCCGCCCGTCCGGCCGTTGAGCTGATGGAGAAAACGCGAGTCGCTCCGGTTTCCGCTCAGAATCAGGCTGTTGTCGGCCCCGACCGGCAGGCCGATCTGGCCGCTGAGGCCGAGGACGGACAACCCGATTCCCCCCATCGCTTCCGTGACCGCATCCTTGACCCAGATATCCATCATGCCGGAGAGGGCGTCGTTGGTTTTCGGCGAGAATCCGCTGGTCGCGATGTTGAAACGGTCGATGACTTGGTTGTCGAAAATGCTGAAATAGCTTTCGTGGAGGGATTCGCTCAGGAAGGGATGGGGGATCTCGAGGCCGTCGAAATAGTAGCCGACTTCATCGGGGGCTCCGCCCCGGATGAGCAGGCTCGAGGAATCGGGTGCGGCATTGACGCCGGGCAGGACCTGTCCGGCATAGAGCGGATCGGCGGCCGTTCCCGGCGTCGTGTATATCTCCATTTTCGAGAGCGAAATCGTTCGCTGGCTCTTCTTCTCCGCGATGCCGCTGTCGGCCGTCACCGAAATCTCCTGGGTGTCCGCGACGTCCCGGTCCAGAGCGATCACCGCCTCCTCGCCCGGACGAACATCGAAAGTTGATTTTTTATACCCGATCAGCCAGACGGTCAGCCGGACGAGCGACGCATCCTGAGGCAGGTCGAGGCTCATCTTGAATCGGCCATCGAGGTCGGCCGAGACGCCGCGTCCGTCGGCGTCGTGGAGAACGAATGCGGGAAGCGGATCACGGGTCAGGCGGTCGATGACCCGGCCGGAAACCGTGACGGCCGGAGAGCCGGCGGCCCAGGTGGAAAAAAGCGCGATCCAGGCGAACAGAAGAAACCTCATCGAAACGCTCTATTTTTCCGGAATCGCCTTGAGCTCGCGTGAGGCGAAGGCGAAGTCCGGGCTGATCTCCAGGGCTTTTTTCAGAAATTCTCGCGCCTTGGACGCGTTTCCCAGCCGCTTGTGACAGAGACCAAGATAGGCGAACGCCTCCTCGCGGCCCCAGGCCGGCCCGGACCGATTCGAGGCGTTTTCTTTTTCAAAGAGGTCCACGGCGCTTTCCAAGTAGCCCCGGGCCTCGCCGGCTCCGCCGCCGAAGGCCTCGGGCGTGAAAAAGACGGATAAGGCTTTCAGAAGGTGGACGCGGGGATTGGCGGGGGATTTAGCGAAGGCCTTTTGAAACGCTTCGCCGCTTTTTGTGAACAAGATCATCGCCCGGTCGGGATGGAGGGCGATTTCGATTCCGATGAGATAGGCTTCGAGGGCGTAGGATTCGCCCAGCTCGGGATCACGATCGCGGGCTTGTTCTCCATATTTCCGGGCTTCGGCGACGTAGCGGTCCGCCTCGGCCGTATTTTGGGCGGCGAGGAAAAAATTTGCCAAACGGAAATCGCAGAGCGCCAGGTCGTGAGACAGCTCGGCCCCAGGCGCTTGTTCGGCCAAGAGGAGGGCCAGGAATTGATCCCGGGCCGTTTTCATGATCTCCGGGTCCCAGAGCCGGAATCCCTTCTGTAAAGCCGCCCAGGCTTCGGCCTTGGACGAAGAATCCGAGGCGCCCGGCCGCGATCCGAAAGCGGCCGGGGGATTCGAGAAGGCGGTGAGAACGGCGAGGAGTATTTCCAGAAGCACGATGAGAACGAATTTGGGTTTCATTTATCTTTTCCTTTATTGAGGTCATGGGGGACATAGCTTTCCAGGGATTTAAGATATTCCAGGAACGCCGTGCGTCCTTTTTCCGTCAGGGAGCATGTCGTCGACGGTTTCTTTCCCCGAAAAGATTTCCGGACGCTGATGTATCCGGCTTCTTCGAGCTTGGTCAGATGGACGCTCAGATTACCGTCGGTCGTTCCTGCGGCGGTCTTCAAATAGACAAAGTCGGCTTCCCGGACCGAGAGCAGGAGGGAAATCACCGCCAGCCGGACCGGTGCGTGGATGACCGGGTCGAGCGAGGCGAACGTCGAAGGCGTCATTTTCCCCTCAGTTCGCTCCGGTGTTTCCGCCAGATGACAAGACTGGGAACGAAGTATCCGGCGATAAACAGGCCGAGAAAGGCCGGGTTGCGGATGTCTTCGGCGAGCAGGGCCAGGCCGATGGAGCCCAGCCACCAGAGGAGGCCGATCCATTTCATCAGGTTCCATTCGTAAAGGCCGCCGAGAACGAAGAAGAAGATTCCGGCGATCAGGCTGAAGGCCATGGGAATCGTCGATGGGGGGTATACGTTGAGAAGCGGAAAGACGAAACAGGCCAGGAGAAATCCCGTTCCGCAGGCGAGGCCGATATGTCGGGCGAATATTCCGGCGTATGTCTCCGCTTGTCTCGAGCGGGCTCTCCGGAGCCCGTAGAAGAAGGAAAAAACCCAGCCGATTGCCACGGCCGCCGTCCAGGCGAGCCAGGTCCCATGATGGAGGCCGAAGTGTTCGAGGATCATCGTCGCCGCCATCGCGGCGATGATCAGGATTCCCCAGAAAACGAACAAGCCTCCGGACTCGATGGTCGAACGGCGGGATTTTTCGACCAGGGACCGAATGATGTTGATTTCTTCGCGGATATCGGGTTCTTGCATCTCATCTCCTGCCTTACAAAGAACTTTATAAAACAAAGTATACTTTAAAAAATCCATTTGTCAAGACCCTTGCGCCGTCTTCCCGGCAGGCGTTTTTCCGGTGCTTCGGTACGTTTTACTCGCGGCGGCGGCCTTGGTATAATGGGCCGCCCCTAATGCTGCGGCGTGATTTTCCGGAGGTGTTCGTGAAGCAATCGCGGATCGTGGTTTTCGGCTTGGCGTTGGGACTGATCCTTCTGGCCGCGGGCCTGCCGGCCCAGGAAACGAAGACGCCGCCCCAGGCAAAGGCGGATGCCATTCTCGGCCAATGGGCCCTCCAGCTCGATGCCGACGGCGAGTATTACTATTTGACGCTGACCCTCGCGCTTCAGGAAGGGAAGCTGGCCGGAAAAATGAGCGAATCGAACGGCTTCTTCACCGACGTCCCGATTACCGATGTCTCCTGGGACGGAACGACGCTGAAATTCAAAGTCATGGCCCCGACTCCGCCCGACGGCGCCGAACGCTCCCTGGAAAACGAGCTGAAGCTGACCGAGGGCAAATGGGCCGGGATGATGAACATCCCCGACCTGGGGATGTCAGCCGCGATCACCGGAACCAAGAAATAACCGCCGGATTTTTCCGGCTTTCCCATGACGCTCCCCGAACGCGCCGGTTTCTTTCATCCGACCCGGGCGGTCTACCGCTTTTCCGTCCTCTTTTTTGTCGCCCTGCTTTCGTTCGGCAGCTATTTCGCCTACGACATCGTCTCGGCGATCGCTCCGACCCTTGTGGAGGACCTGCAGGCGGCCCGGGGGACAGTCGGAGCGTTTTTTACCGCCTATAGCGTCGCCGCGATCCTGGCCGTCCTGATCGGCGGGATGCTGATCGATAAGCTGGGCACCCGCAAGGCCTCGTTGATTTTCTCGATCCTCGTTCTCATCGGGGCGGCCCTGGTCTGGAAAGCCAAGAGCGTGCCGGCCTTTTTCATCGGCCGGTTCATCTTCGGGGCCGGTTCCGAGCCGCTCATCGTCGCCCAATCGGCGATCCTGGCCCGATGGTTCAAGAACAAGGAGCTGGCTCTCTCCTTCGGCCTGACCCTGACGGTCGCCCGGCTGGGATCCCTGTTCGCTTTCAACACCGGCGAGCTGTTTACCAGTTTTTACGGAACCTACCGGGCGGCGCTGTTTGTGGCCGTGGCCGCCTGCGCGATTTCCCTCCTCGGCAATCTGGTTTATATCGTCATGGACCGAAAGGCCGAGCGGCCCCTCAATCTCCGTGACGAAAGCGCCGGCGAGAAGATCGTCCTCTCTGACATCAAGGCGTTCAAGCCGTCCTTTTGGTACGTCACCTTTCTCTGCCTGACGTTTTACGCCGCGATCTTCCCCTTCACCAACCTGTCCACGGATTTCTTCGTCGATAAATGGGGGATCGCCCGGGTCGCCCCGGGCACCGGCGGATTTCTCGCCCAGGTCTTCCAAAACTTCACCCACATGTTCAGCACGGCCGGGGGGATCTCCTCGATCATCATCTTCGCCTCGATGGTCCTGGCGCCGTTCGCCGGCCGGCTGGTCGACCGGATCGGAAAGCGGGCCACGCTGATGATTTTCGGCTCGCTCATTCTGATCCCCAGCCATCTGGCCATGGGGTTGACCCGGATCTACCCTGCCTGGCCCATGCTGGCCCTGGGCGCGGCTTTCGTCCTCGTCCCGGCGGCGCTGTGGCCGTCGATTCCCCTCCTGGTGAAAAAGGAGCGGGTCGGGACGGCCTTCGGCTTGATGACGGCCATTCAGAACATCGGGATGGCCATCTTCCCGCTTCTCAACGGGCTGCTCCGGGATTGGACGCATTCCTATACCGGGAGCATGCTGATGTTCGCCGGGCTGGGTGTGGTCGGTCTCGTATTCGCCCTTCTTCTTCGACGGGCCGATGGCCGGGAAAGCGGCATCCTGGAGCGGGCGGGGAAGGCGGCCGGATGATCGAAGCCGTCGTTTCCGACCTGGGCAACGTCCTTCTCCGGTTCGACAATAGCGTCTTTTACCGGGCGTTGAAGCCCTATACCGGACGTTCAGTCGAGGAGATCCGGGCCGTCACTCATGAGAATCTCGATCTTCTGATGTTGTTTGAAAGAGGGGCCGTGACGCCGATCGATTTTTTCCGGAACGTCAAGGATCTCCTGTCCCTGACCGCCGGGTACGAGGAATTCTACAAGGCCTACTGCGAAGGGGTTTTCACCCTCGTCCCCGAAGTCCGTGACCTTTACCGGCGCCTCAAGCCCCGTTACCGGATGGTCCTTCTCTCCAACGTCGACATCATCCGCTGGACCCACGTCAAATCGACGTTTCCGGACATCCTCTTGTTCGACGAATTCGTCCTGTCCTTCGACATCGGGGCGACAAAGCCGCAGCCGGAGATTTATCTCGAGGCGATCCGGGCCGGCGGGGTCCGGCCGGACCAGACGCTGTTCATCGACGACATGCAGGCTAATATCGAAGGGGCCGAGCGGATGGGGATGAAGGGGCTTTGGCATCATCCCGACGCGGATTTGGCCGCGAAATTGGGCAATTTCGGAATTCTTTTTCGTTCTTAAAAAAAACACTTGACAGAGATTCTCGAAACGTTTATCGTGGCTTCATAAATACAACATATTGTATTTCCGTTGGCGAGGGCATACAAGATATGGGCTCATGGGCGTGTCCATTTTATGTTTCTTGTGGCCCTGCCGGGCATTCATAGGAGGAGGAGGGCCGACGATGAACTCAAGAGTCATCACTCGTATTAAGAAACGTGACGGGGAAGTAGTCGACTTCACCCAGGACAAAATCACCAACGCGGTCTTCAAGGCCCTCAAATCCCAAGGCATCGACGATTACGCCCAGGCCAAAACGGTCTCGGACATCGTCACCTTCGTCCTTGAGGACAAGTTCGGCGGATATACGGTTCCCTCGGTCGAGCAGATCCAGGACATGGTTGAGCACGTCCTGATGAAGAGGGGCTACCTCGAAGTCGCCAAGTCCTACATCCTCTACCGGGAGCGCCACAAGAGCATCCGGGAAGCCAAGGAGACCGGGATCAACCTCGAACGGCTGATCAAGGATTACATCGACGATCACGATTGGAAGATCCGGGAGAATTCCAACGAGGGCACGATGAGCTTCTCCGGGCTCAACGCCCGGATCTCGGGCGAGGTCCTCTCCAATTTCGCCCTGAACCGGATCTACGGCACGCACATCAAGAAAGCCCACCTGGAAGGGGACTTCCATATCCACGACTTGTCCTACCCGATCGTCGGCTATTGCGCCGGCTGGTCGCTTGAAAACCTCCTCCGCAAGGGCTTCGGGCACGTGCCTAACCAGGTCCATTCTTCCCCGGCCAAACACCTCGAGACGGCCACCCTCCATATGGTCAATTACATCGGGACGATGCAGGGCGAGTTCGCCGGGGCCCAGGCATTCTCCAGCGTCGATACGCTCCTGGCTCCTTTCGTCCGGGCCGACAAGCTCTCCTTCGACCAGGTCCGGCAGGATATCCAAAAGCTCATCTATGGCCTGAACGTTCCTTCCCGGTGGGGCTGGCAGACGCCGTTTTCCAACCTGACCTTCGATTGGACCGTTCCGGCCGACCTGGCCGGCAAGAAGGCGATCGTCGGCGGCCGGGAGATGGACTTCACGTACGGCGAGCTCCAGGCCGAGATGGATATGATCAACAAGGCCTTCCTCGAGCTCATGGTCGACGGCGACCACCAGGGCCGGGTGTTCACCTTCCCCATTCCGACGTACAACCTGACCAAGGATTTCGACTGGGACACCCCCAACGCCAAGCTGCTGTTCGACGTGACGGCCAAGTACGGCATCCCGTATTTTCAGAACTACATCGGGACGAACATGAACCCGGGGGACATCCGGGCGATGTGCTGCCGTCTCAACCTCGACCAGCGCGAGCTGATGCGCCGGCCCGGGAACATGTGGGGGCCGGGCGATTCGACCGGGTCGATCGGCGTCGTCACGATCAACCTCAACCGCCTTGGATATGTCAGCAAGACGCCGGCCGAATACAAGACCCGCCTCCGCGAGCTGATGGACATGGCCAAGGAGTCGCTCGAGGCCAAGCGCGAGATCGTCAATAACATGCTCAAGCGGGGCATCATGCCCTACACCAAGGTCTACCTCGGCCACTTCAACAATCATTTCTCGACCATCGGCATCTGCGGCATGCACGAGTCCTGCCTCAACCTGCTCGGGAAGGGGATCGGGACGCCCGAAGGCCAAGCCTTCGCCGTCGAGATCCTCAACTTCATGCGCGACGTCCTGAAAGAATACCAAAACGATACCGGCAGCCTCTACAACCTGGAAGCCACGCCGGCCGAATCCACGTCGTACCGTCTGGCCCGGCTGGACAAGCAGAAATATCCCCAGATCGTCACCGCCGGCACCGACAAGCACCCGTATCTGACCAATTCCACCCAGCTGAACGTCGACGCCACCCGGGACGTGTTCGAAGCCCTCAAGCACCAGGAGAAGATCCAGACCCTGTACACCGGGGGGACGATCTTCCACACCTTCCTCCCCGAGGCCATCGACGGGGCCACCTGCCGCAAGCTGGTCAAAAAAATCTCGGATACAAATATCCCGTATTTCAGCATCACCCCGACATTCAGTGTCTGCGAAAACCACGGCTACCTCCGGGGCAGCCAGCCGACCTGTCCCGATTGCGGGACGGAGACGGAGGTCTTCTCCCGGATCGTCGGTTACCTGAGGCCGATCAAGACCTGGAACGACGGCAAACGGGCGGAATTTGTCGACCGGACCCCCTATACATCCATCGATTAACCTGCGGGGAGAAGAAGGGAGGGTTCATGAATTACGTGCTGTTCACGTATCCGAATTGCCACAAGTGCGAGGACATGAAGGCCGCCCTCAAGGAGGCCGCGATCTCGATGGAGGTCCAGGACGTGGCCGAAAAGGAAGGCCGGGTCCGGATCCGGACGTTCCTTCCCCAGGTGAAGCGCGACGCCCAGGGGGCGATCATCCTCCCGACACTCGTCTGCCAGGACGGCGAAAAGGTTGACGCGGTCCTCAACACGCGCGAGGAACTTTCGGCGTGGTTGCGATCAAGGGGCTAGAGAAGTTCGCCCCCCGGGATTTTCCGGGATTCATCTCCTCGACGATCTTCCTCCCGGGATGCTCGTTTCGCTGCCCCTACTGCCATAACGGGGATCTGGTCGTCCGGCCTGATACGCTGGCCGATGTCCCCCTCGACTTTTTCATCGCCTTTCTCGATTCGCGGAAGGATTGGCTGGAGGGGATCTGCGTCACCGGCGGGGAGCCGCTCCTCGAGCCGGAGATCGAAGGCCTGCTGGCGGTGATCAAGGAGCGGGGCCTTCTGGTCAAGATCGACACCAACGGCTCCCGCCCCGACCGGCTGGCCCGGCTGATCGCCTCCGGGCTTGTGGATTGGGTCGCCATGGACGCCAAGGCCCCGCTCGAGCGATATCCCGAAGTCGTCCGGGCGCCGGTCGATCCGCTGGACATTGCCCGGAGCGCCGAGATCGTTCGCGGATCGGGATTGTCCCACATCTTCCGGACGACCGTCGTTCCCGGCCTGGTCGGGGAGGACGACGTCCGGAAAATCGGCGAGTGGCTGGACGGCGCTCCGCTTTACCGAATCCAGTCGTTCTCGCCGAACCGGACCCTCGATCCGGCGTTCAAGGACGTCCGGCCGTTTTCCATGGAGGATCTCCGGCGGATCGCCGAAACGGCCCGGCCTTTCTTCGGGGATGTGCAGATCGACGGATTGTGATGATCTGGATCTTGACTTTTTCCTGATCTGATGTATATTCATCCTATTGGAACGCACCACCTGCTTCCCTATACGGGAATGAAAAGGCAGGTGGTAATTGGATTTTCGGAGGGAGTCAGCCAGTGATGGTTGACTCCCTTTATTTTTAGGGGGGATTATGACTGAAACGGTTTATATCCATCCGAGAATAAAGGTATTCATGGATTTTTGGAATTTTCAGTTATTGGCAAACGAAAGCGTTCGACAGGATAAAACAAAAATAAATTGGAAAGATATTGGGGAATGGCTCACCCAAGAAGCTGCGATCATTGCCAAAATTCGCCAATATAATTATGAAGGAATGAATATCTACACTTCATTCAATCCCAAGAAAGAATCCAGCTATGCGGACTGGGCGAATAATTGGTTGAATCGGCAATCCGGAATTCAAGTTTATTGCGCGGAGCGGAAATTTAAGCGACCTCCCGATTGTCCGGAATGTCACGATACGATAAACACGTGTCCAAAATGTGGAGCGCATATGGAGCGTTCGGAAGAAAAGGGCGTTGATACTCTGATCGTTACGGATATGATAAGTCTTGCTTGGGAGAATTCGTATGATTTCGCGGTTTTGGCTTCTTCGGACCGTGATTTGATACCGGCGGTAAAATATTTATCGGGAAAAGGGAAGAAAGTCATTCATGCGGGATTTAGGTCGTTTGGAAGTGATTTATCAAAAAATTGTTGGGGCGCATTCGATATCTCGCCGAAGATCCGGGAAATTATCAGATGATGTGTCGGAATAATCAGAAAATATGCTATTTGTATTCAAGAAATAATATGATTTTAATAGAAAGGTGAGGCACAAGCATGGAATTAAAAGTAAAAAAAATACACCCGGCGGCCAAGCTCCCCGTCTACGGCCATCCCGGCGACGCGGGAATGGACCTGTTTGCCTGCGTCGACCGGACCCTGACTCCGGGCGAGCTGTTCCCCGTCCCGACCGGGATCCAGATGGCCATTCCCTCTGGCTTTGTCGGTTTGATCTGGGATAAAAGCGGCGTGTCGCTCAAGGGAGTCCACCGCTTGGCCGGCGTCGTCGACGCCGGATACCGGGGCGAGGTCCAGGTCGTCATGATCAACCTGGGCCGGGAGCCCTATGAAATCATGGCCGGGATGAAGATCGCCCAGATGCTCATCCAACCCGTTGCTTCGGCCGAAATCCGCGAATCCGAGGCGCTCGACGACACGAGCCGGGGCGAAGGCGGATTCGGCAGCACCGGGTTATTTTAATCGGAGCTCCATCAGGATGGAAACGCTCGAGGAAAAAGTCCGGAGGGTCACGACCGAGGAGGTCGACGTTGTTCCTTACGACCCCGGCTGGCCGATCCTCTTCGAGATGGAGCGAAACCACCTTCGGGCCTGCCTGCCCGAGGATCTCGTCTGCCGGATCGAGCTTGTCGGCAGCACCGCCGTTCAGGGCCTCTCGGCCAAGCCGATCATCGACCTGCTGGTGGAAGTCGCGGACTTGGAGGAGACCAAGCGGAAGATCGCCCCCATCCTCGAGGGCCAGGGGTACGATTATTTCTGGCGTCCGGCCTTCGGCGACGATGGTCCGCCGTTTTACGCCTGGTTCATCAAGCGCGACGCCGCCGGCCGGCGGACCCACCACATCCACATGGTCGAAGCCGAGTCCGAGCTCTGGGACCGGCTCCTCTTCCGCGATTACCTGATTGCCCAGCCCGAGGCCGCCCGGGCATACAGCGAGCTAAAAACCCGCCTGGCCGAAACGCACCATGGCGACCGGATTGCCTACACCCGGGCCAAAACGGATTTTATCGCCGAGGTGATGGAGCGGGCGAAAAGCGAGGCCGAAAATTATTCGCAAGGATAGAGACCGGCCAGGAAAGCGCTTTTTTACCGAGGAATTCGGTTTCTTAAGGAATCTAATCCGGGAGGAAAACGAATGAACAAACCGGTCAAATTTATCGCGGGCTGGGTCGTCCTCGTCTTCTTTCTCTCGGGATGCGCGGTTTCAAACAGTGTCCGTCCGGCCGCGATTCCCGCTCGCGCCGAAAACGTTAAGAATGTCATCCTGATCATCTGTGACGGGATGGGGCCGCAGGAAGTGGGTTTCCTCCTGTCGTACGCCCGCCAAGCGCCGCGTTCCGTCCTCAGGGACAGGACGACGGTCTTTGACGCTCTCCTGAATAATGGCGGGAAGCTGGGCCTCTCGATGACGTATCCCGGAACCGGCTTGGTGGTCGATTCGGCCGCTTCGGCGACGCAGCTTGCGACCGGGCGATTCGCGGGCTCGGAAATGATCGGGATGGACCAGGACGGGAACGTCGTCGAAAATATCATCGAAAAAGCCAAGAAAATCGGTAAGGCGACGGGGCTGGTCTCCGATACGCGTCTCACCCATGCCACGCCGGCGGGTTTTGCCGCTCATCAAGATAACAGGGACAACGAGAACGAGATCGCGGAGGATATGTTGAAGCTCGGCCCGGACGTCATGCTGTCGGGCGGGCTTCGGCATTTTATCCCGAAGGAAGTCGGGGATCCGGATTCGACCGCGGCTCGTGAGGTAAGAGAATTGACGGGCGGGTCGGGCCGTTTCTCAAGCGCCCGAAAGGACAGCCGGAATCTTCTGAAGGAAGCCGCGAAAAAAGGATACATGCTCGCCTTCAGCAAGGCCCAACTGGATCGGGCGTCGTCTTCGCGGCTATTCGGATTGTTCGCCGAATCCGCCATGCCGTACGCGATCGACGCCGAGGGATCGCTCGCCGATCCGGGTCGGCAGATTCCCACCCTGGGGGAAATGGCGGCCAAATCCCTCGATATTCTGTCGCGGAATGAAAAGGGCTTTGTTTTGATGCTGGAAGCCGGTTTGCTCGACTGGATGCTGCACGACAACGACGCGGGCGGAGCCCTGCATGAGCTGGTGATGTTCAACGACGTGGCGGGCTTCATTTTGGACTGGGCCGGGAAGAGGAAGGATACGCTTGTCGTGATCACCGGAGACCATGAGACGGGGGGCTTCGGACTCAGCTATTCGGCCTTCGATTTGCCGATGGGACGGCGCTTGCCGGGTGCGGGGTTCGAAGGAAAGGAATTCAAGCCGCTCCTGAATTACGGTAAACCTGAAACCCTGGATCGCATCTACGGCCAGAAAAACAGTTATGAAGCCCTGTTTAAACTGCGGTTCGACGCGCTTCCCAAGGAAGGGCAAACTCCCGAGGCTTTGGCCGGAATGGTGAATGCCGTCAGCGAATTTAAAATCACCGTGGCCGGCGCCTCGAGCATTCTGGAGAAGGACGTGAACCCTTTTTATGTCCAAGGACACAAATATCTCGGCCAGCCGGAGGTTCCCCGGATTCGGGATTTTGCGAGCTTCTATGTCTATCAATCGGACAACCGGAAAAACCTGCTGGGCAGGGAATTGGCTAAGGAGCAGTCGGTGGTCTGGTCCACCGGCACCCATACGGCGACCCCGGTTCTCGTATTTTCCACCGGCCCGGGATCGGGTGAATTTCAAGGGATCCTTCACCATACCCAGATCGCCCAAAAGCTGATCCGGTTTCTGCGCGATTGATCCGGCTCCCGCAGGATTGACCGCAATCGCGCTTGAGGCGAAGGTCAGATGATCCGGAGCGTCCGGCGGATCGTGATGATTTTTCCCGAGACTTCCTCCCGCGCCGTGATCGCCACGGTATAGATTCCGGGACCGATTTCCGGAAGCGCAAGCTCGATTAAAAGGACATCCGTTTCTCCCCGCTTTTCCAGTCCGGAAATGAGCGAATCGAGGGGAATCTCCTCCCCGCCGGTGTCCGGCATCAGGGCCGCCGAGATCTCGATCCGGGCGTCAGGATTGTCGCGTATTCTTGTCCGGACGAGAGCCAACATCGTCTTGGTCCCCAGACGGACTTCGTCCAGGACGGGGGCAAAACGATTCGACAGGAAGGGAAAGATGTCCTTGATGCCGGGCGAAGGATGTTCGCCCGCCGGCAATCCGGCATCCGTCAGCTTGAGAAAAACGACCTCTCGGTCGGTTTCGGAAACGAGGAAAAGCGGCGGATCCATTTCGAAAGAGGACTCGGTTGGCGGGATCGCCGCTAAAGTCGCCCGGGCCCTGGCTATTCTTCCCGTGGCCGTGTTGCGGACGAGGAGGATAACGTTTCCGCTGCCGGCAGGAGGGGACATGACGCCGTAGTAAACGGCCCTTTTCTTCTCGATGTTCGGAGCCATAAAATCACCGCGCTTCATCTCGATGATGCGGTTTTCCCCGTCGGTCAGGACCGTGAACAATTCCGCCCGCGGGAGGACAATATCCGGCAGGCCGGTCCAGGGGAGCTCGGTCAGAAAAAGAAGACGAGTCCCGGCTTCGTCCCGCCAAGGCAGAAGGACGGCCGGCAGCTCGACCGGCGTTTCGAACTGGGGGTTGGGATTGAACACGGCGTCGAACAGATGAATCTGTTTTTCAAAATCCGTGAAATCGGCGAACGGCTTGGGGCTGAAATACCCGCTGGGGGCCGAGACAAGACATCCCTCCCGCTTGACGGCGACCTCGATCTCATGCCTCCGGCCGTCCCATTCCTCGCCGATCGAATAACCGAGGACGTAAAAATGAGCCGTGGCGCTCTGAATCCCGGAAGCGACGTCCTCCGTTCGGGCGACATCGTCGAAATAACGCCCGCCCGAATAGTCCGAAAGCGTCCGCAGCGAATGATCTCCCCGCATGTCCGGGGACATGAACCTTGCCCGCAACCCCATGAGGTCGACCGTGAAAACGGGGCAGGATGACGCGGCGAATTCCCTGGCCATATCCTCGAAGGCTTTTTGGAAAAGGACATCGCTTTCCAGGGTCGAACGGGCATACCCGGCCGAGAAGAAGACGATGTTTTTCGTCCCCGGCACGGCCCGGAGGGCTTGGGCCAACTCCCTCATGGTCGCGACGTAGCTCATCCGCCGGGCGGCGGCGTCCTCTTTTTCATACGGATCTGTTACCGCGCCTTCGCTCCCCGTTCCCGGAATGGCCCGGAGGTCTTCGAGCGTCGTTTTGAGGTGGGCCAAGTCCCGTGTCAAATAGGCGTGCATGATCAAACCCCGTCTGAGTTGAAAGCTCAGAAGGCCGACTTCATCCCCGCTTTCCACCCGGGTTTCGAGAAAATGGAGGGCCGCCTTTTTTGCCAGCGCGTATCCCATGACGTCGCTCTGCTGGGCGTCGATAATGAAAAAAAACTTCCGGTTGGTTCCCGTTGGACGGTTTGCAATTCCTCCGTCCGGTTCCTCGACTGCCGCCTTCCCTTCATCCGGAACAAAATGCTTCTCAAAGACCGTGATGTCGACCTTCTTTTTATTATCGCGGATTTCAAAATCCCCGGGCGCCAGATCGTTCACCGGCCGTCCTTGCCGGTCCGTGACGATGACCTGGACGAGCTTCAGGGCGACCCTCACCTCGTGTTGGAGCGGCGGCGGTGCTTGCTGCCGGCTTCCCCCTTGGACCGGGCTGAATATCGCCAAGCCGAGGAGGAGAAGGGAGGCCGCTTTCTTCGATCCCGTTGGGGGAACGCGTCTTTTCATTTGATAATCGCATCCGTTTCGACGGTGAAGAAGCGGTGTTCAGAATAGAGGATTTCCGTTTTGGACTTGGTTCCTCCTAAAAAGCCGTCGATGCGTCCCTTGTACCGCTCCTCGAAGACCGTTCGGCTGGGAAACCGCAGGCCGTTCTTGATGACGGCATATTCGTGGATCGTGACGAACTCCGGCTCCAGGCCCCGGCTTTTTGCCGCCGCCTGAACCTCCTTGTAGCCGGCCAGGGAGCTGTCTTCGACCTCGATCTTCAGGACGCTGTCGTCTTCTAGGTCAATCCAGATCGTCCCGTAATTCGGCTTGTTTTCGATCGTCGTCTTCGGGACGACTTTAATCGCGATGGCCTCCCGGTCGAACACACGCTCCCGCTTCAGAAATTGGTAATCGTAGAGGTTGTGCCAATCCCGGTCAAAAAAGCCGACCGGTCCGAAGACAGGATTCTTCGAAAAAAACCTCCGGGGTTTGACCTGGGTGCGCGATGCGTTGGGCTGTTTCCCATTGAACTCAAGGAGGGTTCGCTTCTCTTCGATCGACGGCCCTTTCTTGACGAGTTGATAATCATAACGCCAAGTGTTACGGCCCGGCTTCTCGGAAAGATTGGGGGTCGAATAGATGATCGTCCGGCTTCCGCTGGTTGAGCTCATTCGGTATTTTGTCGGGAACACATTCTCGACGATCCTCTCCTCGCAGACGAAATCCAGGGCCGAAGACCGGAGCTTTTCACAATACGCGGCGCATCGGCTGAGAATCATCGCGAGATCGATGTTTTCTTGGGCGGGAGCGTTCCGAACAGAGGCCAAAGCCCCAACCATCAGGAAAAGGATGGCTGACGCCGCCGGCCGCCCCCTGCTTGTCTTCATGGGAAATTCCCTTTCCGCGCAAAAAAAAGGCATTATTAATGTAGCAATATTCGTGCCATTGTCAAAGGAGAGGCCGTCCGGCCAGACCGACCTCGATTTGGCACAAAGATCCTTCCGCTTGTCCTTTTCGGAGGACAATCGCGGACTGAAGCATCAGGCCGATCTTTTTCCTTCTTGAGAGAGTGGATGCGTCCAGGGCGTCGCCGGCCAATCCGGCGCCGTAAGAGGATGGGACGACTGCGGCCGTTCCGTTCAAATGAATGCCAGAAGAATCGCCAGAGACAAGGCGGGCGGATCGATGTGGGTATCGCCATAGATGAGGAAAAGAACAGCGGCGGCTTCCGATAGCGCCGCTGCGGCAAGGCCCATGAGCACGCCCAGCCAGGGATTGTGGCCGGCCAGGGCGAAGAGCTCCGCCGCCAAAACGATGTGGAGAACGACGGGAGCTTTGGCTCCGGTCGCCAGAAGAATGAGGGACACGGCGGCCAGGCTGAAAAAGATCCCGGTGGCTTGCGGATATGTCACGGCCGATATCGCGGCCGGGAGCCCAAGGCCGAGGCTTAACACGGCGAGCTGCGCGGGCGGAAGGCGCCAGGGAAAGTTTTCGCCCTCTTGATCCGCTCTCCACCGGCCCGTTCCGGGACCGGGTTTCCCGAAGAGCCCGGTTTTCCCGAAGAGCAGCCGGACGATGAATCCACTAATGACGATCGACAGCGCGATGGCGTTTTTCCAGGGGATCCCGCGTCCGTTGGGGACGAGGAGCCAGGCCCCGGCGATGAGGTTCCCGAGGATTCCGAATACTCCGCCGACGAAGAGAACGTCCGGGCGGCCGAGCTTGAGAAGCGGCGAAACGATGTCCCGTCCGGAGGGGATTGCGCCTTTCCGGGCGGCATAGGCGGCGGCGGCGACGCCTCCGGCGAAGGCGACATGCGGACCCAGGAAGGGCCCCCAGGTGATTTGGGCGTTGAACGTTGCGTCCCCGGAAACGATGGCGATGACCGTTCCGGCGACCGAGGCCAGGCCGCAAAGGACGAACATGGGCACGGCCCCGAAGGCCGCTCCGGCGACGCCGCCCCCGAAGGAGGCCAGGAGCGTTAGCCCGACGGACCCCGGCGTCATCGGCGGCTCCCGCGACCCGGGGCTCCGGCCGGCTTGGGCTTCGTCCCCTCCGCCCCCCGGTCGATCACGGCGCAAAGATCGGCGATGGTGGGATGATCCAGGACGTCCCGGATGGAAATGTTGGACCCAAGCTCTCGCCTTAGGTAGCTGAGCAGGGTCGTGGCCAGCAGCGAATGGCCGCCCAATTCGTAGAAATTGTCCCGGCGCCCGATCCGGCCGATGCCGAATAGCTTACGCCAGATTGCCGCCACTTTCTTTTCGGTCTCGGTCTCCGGCGCGATGAAAACCGTGTCCAGATCGGGCCGGTCGTGCTTCGGCTCCTCGTCGTTTTTCCGGAGAGAATTCTCTTTTTCCCGGAGGAATTCGCGCTTGATCCAGAGGTCGACGCGCACGCCGAGGTTCCGGGTGGAGACGATGACGTTCGATCCCTCCGTCCGGGCGAGGATCCGACGGAAGGCGTCGATTCCTTCCCGGGTTGTGATGCCGTTCCGGAGCTCCTGCCGGAACCACTCTTTCAGCTCGTCGGGCATGTGCGTCTTAAGGCCCATGCCGACCTGGCCCCACATGTCCCAATTGACGGATACGACGCGCCTCCCGTCTTTGCCCGCCCGGAGGGCAAAAGCGTCGAGGAAAGCGTTGGCCGCGCAGTAGTCGCCCAAGCCGATCCCGCCCAGAACCGAGGCGACGGAGGAGCAGAGGACGACGAATTCCGGACGGTGGTTTTTGAGGATGCGGTCCAGGATGACCGTGCCGTGGATTTTCGGGGCCAGGATTTTTCCGGCCTCTTTGGACCGTTTCAGCTGGAGGATGCCCTCGCCGGGCAGGCCGGCGGCATGGACGACGCCGTCGATCGGCCCGAAGCGGGCCGTCGCCCGGGCTATTTCAGCCGTCATTCGCTTTTCATCCGCCGCGTCGGCCGCCGCGTAGAAAACCTCGGCTCCGAGCCGCTCGAGACGAAGGATATCGCGGATCTTGCGTCCGGCTTTGTCCGTCCGCGGATGCGAGTCCAGATACTGGCTCCACGTCCTCCGGGCGGGAAGACGGGTTCGGCCGGCGAGAATGAGGCGGGCCCCGGCCTCGCGGGCGAAATACTCGGCCAGGGCCAACCCGATACCTCCAAGGCCGCCGGTGATGAGGTGAACGCCATTTTCCTTCAAGAGCTTT
>Ga0105099_10000118_pt1 | contig 49592 bp, 60 predicted proteins | sample PPLLak3cmMay2015_2_FD_79138 | JGI IMG/M metagenome (GOLD analysis project Ga0105099, IMG submission 79138) | Freshwater sediment microbial communities from Prairie Pothole Lake near Jamestown, North Dakota, USA - PPLs Lake P8 Core (1) Depth... | ecosystem: Environmental > Aquatic > Freshwater >... | reverse complement strand
TATTACTCCAATCATTTTACCAACTTATAATCTCACTCATGTTGAGAAAGTTGAAGAACAAGAGAGCAATCCTTAATGGTTTTACTTCAAACTGAAAATATTACTTTTTATGTTACCCCAATCTTGTTTAAAAGTTCAGAACCTATAAACCTAGTGACTTATAGTTACTATTGAGGATAGATTTTATGAACAGATGTATATCCTTCCTATTGTCATTGACCCTGTTGCTGGCGACCATGGTCTCCTGCGGAAACAAGGGCCCGCTGAAGCTCGAACCGGAACGGGTGCCTCCGCCCGTACAGGGATTCTCCATCCGCCAGATCGGTTCTCAGATTCAATTGGAATGGATCATCCCCGACCGGTTCGCTGATCAGACCCCCCTGCTCCTGGAGGAGGTCGGCCGCATCTTCATCCACTGCGCTGAGGACCTGGTCCAGACCGATAAATTCCTGAAGAAGTCCGACATCGTCACTAAGATCCCGTTGAAACAGCTCGAAAAGAGGGGCAACCGGAACTTTACCGCCTCCTACATCCCCAAGCTGCGTTCCCTGAAGGACAAGACCCTCGCCTTCGCGATCACATATGAATACGGAAAAAAGCGAGCCGAGCCCGGCCCGGTGTTGAGCATCAAGCCCATGCCGCCGACCCAGGCGGTATCCGAGTTGAAGCTGAAGCAGGAAAAGAAGGCGGTCATCATCACCTGGGCGAAACCGACCGCTGTCTCCCCCGAACAACCCGAAGCGATCGGATACCATGTCTACCGGCGCATCAAGATCGACCAGACAGCGGGAACGGAGAGCCGGCTGACGGTCAAAGCGGTACCGCGCGAGTACTATGAGGATTTGGATACGGGAACCGAAGGGGAATACCTCTATCGGGTAACCGCGGTCCTGGCTCCCCTTGTCGAAAGTGAGCCCTCGATTCCTGCCGCCATCGCCATCATCGACCGGTATCCTCCTGAGATTCCGCGCCGCATGGTCGCTTTCAGCGATCTGCAGGGGAAACATGTCTTGCTCACCTGGCAGGCGGTCCCCGATACCGACCTCGACCATTACCGGATTTACCGCAAAGACAAACCGGAAGCCGAGTTCCAGCTTCTGGCCGACCAAGTCACCGACATCCGTTACAGCGATACCCGCGTCAAAAAGGAGCAAATCTACTATTACGCGATCAGCGCCGTCGACCACAAGGGCAACGAAAGCCCCATGTCAGCGGCTCTCCTCCATGAATTCCATTGATCACTCCGATCCGAGCGATCGCAGCTGTGTCGCCATCGTCCGCTGTCCATCATATAACGAGCCCACCGTCGATGCGGCATTAGCCAGGGGAATCGAACTGCTGGGTGGAATCGGCCGGTTCTGTTCGCCGGGTGACCGGATCCTGCTGAAACCCAATCTCCTGGCGGCTGAACCGGCGGAAAAAATGGTCACCACCCATCCGGCCGTGTTCGCTGCCGCCGCCCGCTTGTTCTCCGCTGCCGGCGCCCATCTCGCCTGGGGTGACTCACCCGGATTCGGATCCATGGTCTCGGTGGGCCGGAAAGCAGGTATCGTAGCCGCCGGCCGCAGATTGGGCTTGGCCGAAGCCGACTTCGAGACAGCGGTCGAGGTTTCCGCACCCGCAGCCAAACTCGCCCGAAAAATGGAACTGGCGAAGGGCGCCCTGGAAACCGATGGGATCGTCTCCCTGGCGAAATTGAAAACCCATGGATTGACCCGGATCACCGGTGCGGTGAAGAATACGTTCGGCTGCGTTCCCGGGATTCGCAAGGGAGAATTCCATGTGAAGATGCCGCGAATCGACCACTTTTCGGATATGCTGGTCGACATCTGCCGGTACCTGAAACCGCGCCTCCACATCATGGACGGCATTGTCGCCATGGAAGGCAACGGGCCGCGGGCGGGGATGCTGTATCCCCTGCAATGCCTGATCCTCTCCGCCGACCCGGTCAGCGTCGATGCGGCAGTTTGCCGGTTGATCCACCTCCCCCCCGAATACGTTCCGACTATGAAGCCGGGGCAGGAAGCGGGATTGGGAGAGTATTCCTGCGACCGGATCGACTGGCTGGGCGATCCGGTGGAGGATTTGCACGCCCCCCGTTTCCAGGTGGTCCGGAAACCGGCCGACGATGCCGCGGGCACTTTCCCCGTTTTTTTGAAGAACTGGGTCGCGCCGCGGCCCGAGATCGATTACGATATCTGTCTCAATTGCGGCGCCTGCGTTGATATCTGTCCGGTCCGCCCCCGCGCCGTCGACTGGCACGACCGGAAACAAAACGACAAGCCGACCTATCTCTACTCCCGCTGCATCCGCTGCTACTGCTGCCAGGAGATCTGCCCGCACCGGGCCATCCGCATCCACACCCCGCTCCTCGGCCATATCATCCACCGGGGCTGAGACGAGTATCCAAAGCTGATCGAAAAAACTCGAATGATGTTTCTTGTACCTATTTTAGCCGAAAATTCTGCAGGGCTTTCTCGGCGATGGTGGCGCCGATGGAGAGGGAGGCGGTGGCAGCGGGAGAGGGGGCGTTCAGAACATGGATCATCCGCTCAGCCTCGAGAATGCGGAAATCGTCGACCAAGTGTCCGTCCGGTTCCAGGGCCTGGGCCCGGACTCCGGCGCCCCCGGGCGAGAGATGGCGGGACTCAACTTCGGGGATCAGTCTCTGCAAGGCTTTGACGAAAGCCGGCTTGCTGAAGGAGCGAACCATCTCGGAAAGCCCCATCTTCCAGTATTTGAGCGACATCTTCCAAAATCCCGGATAGGTGAACAGGGAAGCAGCGTCGCGCAGGGAAAAGGCGGTCTTGGAATACCCCTCGCGCTTCAGGGCGAGAACGGCATTGGGCCCGGCTTCCACCCCGCCATCGATCATGCGGGTGAAGTGGACGCCGAGGAACGGAAAGCGGGGGTCGGGTACCGGGTAGATCAGGTTTCGGACCAGGTGCCGGGACTCATCGCTCAATTTGTAATACTCACCGCGGAAAGGGACGATTTGCAAGCGGGGGCTCAGGCCCGCCATGCGGGCGACCCGGTCCGAATGGAGTCCGGCGCAGTTGATCAGGGCGCGGCAGCGGACCACGCCCGCCGGAGACTCCAGCACGATTTCTCCCGCGGACGGGACGATGGCGGTCACCCGAAATCCCTTGCGAATGTTCGCCCCGGCCTTTACCACCAATTCGGCATAACGTGCGCAAACGGTGACATAGTCGACGATTCCGGTCTCGGGGACGAGCATGCCGGCGATCCCGGCCACATGCGGCTCGTACTCCCGCAGTTCTTCTTTGCCGAGGCGCTTCAGTCCCTGGAGTCCATTGGCGATTCCCCGCTTCTCCAGTTCATCCATCTTTTCGATTTCTTTTGGGGAGGTGGCGATAACCAGCTTACCGCACCGCTCGTGGGCGATCCCCTGCTCCTGGCAGAACCGATAGAGCATGGCCCGGCCGCGGGCGCAATTGGAAGCTTTCAGGGAACCCGGCTTGTAATACAGGCCGGAGTGGATCACCCCCGAGTTGTTACCCGTTTGGTGGGCGGCTAATTTTTCTTCCGCTTCCAGTACAATCAGGTTGCGGATCCCGGTTTCGGTCAATTTCAGGGCCGTGGCCAGGCCGACGATGCCACCGCCGATAACGGCGATGTCATAGATTGATTCGCTCATCCGATTCCTCTCAGGGTATTGAAGTTCGTTCCGGAAAACTACCTTAACACAAGCCCGGAGAGGTGTCAATTCGCCCGGGAGCCACCCTGAGAAGGGCGGCTACCCTATCGGCATGACCGACTATTTCTTGGCTTCCTTCTTCTCTTTTCCCAGGCAGGCGGCCGCCGCCGGACAACCTCCGCAGTCCTTATCCTTCTTTTCCTTCTTCACGGCAGCCGCAGTTTCGGTTTTCTTTTCCCCGGCTTTCTGGTGCTGGGCACAGCTGTTCTTGGCCATGATCTTGGCTTGCAACTCGGTGCCGCACTTGGAGCATTTCCCCGCCTTTTCGGCGCAGACGCCATCGCACTTGGGGCAGACAAAGCCTTCACAAACATACTGGGTGGGGTCCTTCAAAAACTTGTCTTTGGCTTTCTCGCAGCAGAAGGAAAAGGTCACCCCTTTATATTCAGCGGTTACCTTGGGATCGGCTTTCTCGCCGGTGACGGGGCATTTGATCTCCTCCGCCGGTTTCTCGGCGGTCTGGGCGAATGTGGATACGAACAGGACCAGGGTGAATAAAATCAGAATCTTCGCGTGTTTGCTCATAGAACCTCCTCTATTTTTGATTTGCCGGGCAATTGCGATCGACTTTATCGGATATGGACATTTTCCGGGCGCATTCATCTACGAAGCAGCGGCATTCCTGATGATTCATCACTTGGCGGCACTTCATGATCTGATCGACCGCCAGTTTCTGCATCTCCAGTTGCCGGGCGCCGATCCGTTCCAGGCAACGATCGACCTCCTCCCGGTTCACCTGCGGTTCCTTGAGGAGGGACACCAGCCGGAACTGATCCTCCTGCAACCGCTGCTGCGACTCGATCCGCCGCGAATCGTCCCGGCTGCGGATCTCCCGGATCCGTGCCGCCTGATCGGCGGTCAGCGTCGAAACCGGCTTTCCCGGCGAGGCGACACCGGTACCGCGGACCAGGAGAGCGATGTTCAGGGCGACTGACCCCAGCACCAGGAGCCGAAAAACGAGCTTTTTCATTGGCTCACCTCCAGCCAAGCCCGGGCGATATTCTGCTCAACGACGGCCGGAAACAGTTCGATCAGGACCGGTTGTAAATCGTCTCCGCGGCGATCCCCAGGCTCCCTTGTCAACCAGAGCAGGTGCCCGATCACCAGCACCGCCAGAGTAAATCCATAGGCGACCACCCAAGCGATCCCCCGTTGACGGGACAATCGGTTTTCTTTGAAAGAGTTTGGTATCAGGCTTGGAGCGGGTAATCGATCGGTTTCCCGATCCAGCCAGGCACGGTGTACGGCGATGAGATCATGCAATCGATTGTCCATTTCCACTCTATTAGACACTCATATCCTCCAAAGTTTGCTGTACTTTTTTTATTTTTTTCACCGCCTTGTGCACCAGCGATTCGACGGCGGCGAGCGAGGTGGTCATGATCACGGCGATCTCCTTCTGCGGCAATTCTTCATAGTGAAAGAGATAAAAGGCAGTTTTTTCCCGGGCGGAGAGGCTCTCGATCCCCTGCAAAAGACCGGCCCGTCTCCGTTTTTCCACCTCTTCCCGCTCGCCGGAAACAGCCGGATCGGAGATGAAGGGAGCCTGTTCTTCGGGCACCGAGGAGAGCGAGAGCCACTGGACGAGGGCGCGACGGCGACGGACAGTGAGGGCGGTATTTACCGCGATGCGGTACATCCAGGTGGAGACCGCCGCTTCGCCGCGGAATCGATCGCGGCGGCGCAGGATCTTTTCAAAGGCCGTCTGGGCGGCGTCTTCGGCGTCGGGCCGGTTGCCCAGGTAGAATAGGCAGAGCTTGAAGATGCGCCGGTAATCGTCCGGCGTCACGGTCACGGGATCGGGTTCTGCGCGCGGTTGATCCATGCGGAAGGCATTATACCGAAGTTTCTCCGCCCTGAACAGAGCGGAATTCAGCTATGAACCGGATGCAGGTCGGCCCAGTTGGCGCCCGATTTCAGGCTGATCGTCATCGGGACCCTGAGTTCGCAGGCGTTTTCCATTTTATCCCGCACCAGGCGAATCAGCTTCGCCTCTTCTTCGGAGGGATACTCGAAGACCAGTTCGTCGTGGACCTGCATCAGCATGCGGCTCTCCATCCCCGCTACCCCCTTATGGACTTCGATCATCGCCTTCTTGATGATGTCGGCAGCGCTTCCCTGGATGATGGTGTTGATAGCCATGCGGTTGCCGTTTTCCTTGATGGTCCGGTTCTGGCTCTGGATCTCCGGGATGGGGCGGATACGTCCGGCCAGGGTGCGGACCTCCGGGTCGATCTCGGCGGCGGCGATGGTGCGGTCGATCCAGGCGCGCACTCCCCGGTAGGCATCGAAATAGGCATCGATGAAGGACTTGGCCTCGCTGATCCCGACCCCGAGCTCCTTGGAGAGGGAAAAGGCGCCGCTGCCGTAGAGGATCGAAAAATTGATGATCTTGGCACGGCGGCGCATCTCCGGCTGCTTGGAGAGGATGCCGAAAACACGGTCGGCGGTATGCTGGTGGATATCCATCCCCCTGGCGAAGGCATCGATCAGCTGGGGATCTCCGGAAAAATGGGCCATCACCCGCAGCTCGATCTGCGAATAATCGGCGGCCAGCAGCCGCCACCCTTCCCGGGCGATGAAGGCCCGGCGGATATGGACTCCGCCCGTCTCCCCGACCGGTATGTTCTGCAGGTTGGGATTCGACGACGACAGGCGGCCGGTGGCTGTCACCGTCTGGTTGAACGACGTGTGGACGCGACCAGCCCCGGTGCAGGCGGCGGCCAGCCCCTCCACATAGGTGGACAGGAGCTTTTTATAGGTCCGGTACTCGATGATCCGGGCGACGATCGGGAATCCCTGCAGTTCGCTCAGGACTTCGATGTCGGTGGAATAGGCCTTGGTTTTCCGGGTCTTCTTGCCCATGGGCAGGTTCATGCGCTCGAAGAGCAGTTCGCCGAGTTGCTGCGACGAGTTGAGGTTGAACCGATACCCGGCCATTCCGCAGATCTCTTCCTCGCAGGCCCCGATCTTTTCGTTCAGGATCCGTCCGGCCCGCTCCAGGTAATCGCAGTCGATCCTGATCCCCGCCCATTCCATCGCGGCCAGGACTTCGACGAGCGGCATCTCCAGGTTTTCGTAGAGCTCTGTCAGGTTTTTTTGGACCAATTCGGGTTTCAGCCGCTCCGCCAGTTTCAGGGAGAGGTAGGAGTCCTCAATACAATACCGGCCGATCCTCTCCAGCGGCACCTCTGGCAACGGCATTGCCGCCTTCCCCTTGCCGACCAACTCCTGGTACTCGGTCGGGTTGTGGTGCAGGCATTCCCGGGTCAGGTCTTTCAGGCCATGGGTGCGGCGGTTGGGATACAACAGGTAGGAGACGAGCATGGTGTCATCCCGCCAGCCGGCGATTCCGATCCCCTGACTCTGCAGGTGCAGCAGGTCGAATTTGATGTTGTGGCCGATCTTGCCGATGCGGGGGTCGGCCAATATGTCTCCGAATTCGGCAGCGAAATCAGCGATGGTGAAATCGGGTTTCCGCTGCTCCGTTTCCGGCACCAGGAAGGGGATGTAATACCCGACCTCGGGAAAGGCGATCGAGAGCCCGACGATGCGGGAGCGATGAAATTCGAGGTCGGTCGTCTCCACGTCGATGGCGAATTCTCTGGAAGCGGCGATTCGTTGCCGCAATTGCGGCCATTCCCGGCGGCTGGTCACCAGCTTGACCTCGACCAGCGGCGGACCGGCCGGCGCTTTTTCAGCGGCAGCTTTCGGAGCGGACATCCTGGTCAGCAGGCTGTGGAAGGCCAAAGCCTCGTACAGCTTCCGCAGTGGTTCTCCGGCCAGATCGCGGAACGGCTCCAGCGGCGGAATCGCGGGCGGGTCGGGGATCCGTTCCAGATCGAGAAGGGGGCGGGTCCAGGCGAACAGGTCCCGGTGGGAGCGGAACCGCTCGGCGGTCTTGGCCTCCATCGTCCCGAGCTCCTCCACCATCCGCTCGATGTTGCCGTACTTTTCGATCAGCTTCAGCGCCGTTTTCTCCCCGACCCCGGGGATGCCGGGGATATTGTCGGAGGCGTCGCCGACCAGCATCAGGTAGTCGACGATCTGTTCCGGGTAGACACCGAAGAATTCCTTGAGCCCCTCGCGGTCTATTTTCTGCTTGGTCCTGGGATGGTATATGAAGACCGAATCGCCGATCAACTGGAACAGGTCCTTGTCGGCAGTGAATATCCAGACATCCGCAGCGCCGGCATGGTTTTTCGCCAAAAGCGCGATGATGTCGTCGGCTTCGAACCCGGGGATTTCGATCCGCTCGATCCCCCTCGCCAGCAGATATTCACCGATGCGGGGAAGCTGCGCCAGCAAGTCTTCCGGGGGGAGCTGCCGCTTGCCCTTGTATTCGGGGTAGAGGCGGGCGCGGAAATTGGGCTCACGGGAATCGAAGGCGACGGCAATTTTTTGGGGAGACAATTCCTTGATCAGGCTCTCGATACGGGTGATGAATCCATACACGGCGCCGGTCGGCTCGCCCTCCAGGGTATTCATGTTGCGATGGGAATAGAAGGAACTGAAAGCCAGGTACATTCCATCGACCAGGAGGATTGTTTCGGACATGGATCAGGAACTGCTCGAATTCCCGGTTAGATAATCCACGACCATTTCGTCAAGCGTTTTTTCGGAGAGATTCTGGGTATCCATCGCCAGGAGATGGGCGAAATTGCCGTTTTTCAATTCATTGATCATCTGGTCGTGCTGGCTTTTCATCATCGATTTGACCTTCTTCACCCGATCGTCAGAATGGAGCAGATGGGCATAGGAGAGTTTTCTCGACAGGAGGATTTCACCATGAAGGTAGACCAGGGTTTCGATGATGGGATTGGATTCCCCCTTATCCTCGGTCTGGACATGGAACACCTCGTTCCGAAACTTGACATCGGTATTGAACCCGGTAACCATATTTTCATGATAATGAATCGGCGTGTACATGTCAAGTGGCACAGCTCTGACTGGGTTCAGTTGGATTCAATGCCGATTCAGGATATTGGTCGCAATTCGAAGCGAATTCCGCGCGGCTGCCACCAAACCTGGTAAAAGGAGAGCAGTTTTCTCCTCAGATCCCCTGCTGTTTCCCGGTCCAAAGAGAAAAAACCGATTTTTTTTCCGGAAACCGGCATTTCCACCTCGCCTGCTTTCGTCCATGTGTCCGGAATCCGGGGGACGATCTCTTGCCATTGGACCTGGAGGATGGCTATACGTGAACCTTTCGACCGAACCCATGCATCCAGGGCAGCTTTTTCGCGGGCCAGGGTTTCTTTCCGGAACCGCAACGGTTCCGCGTTTCCCAAACCGAACATATCCAGCATCTCGGTATCGCAGAAAAAGCAGACGGCGCCGATATCGTTGACCACAAACGGTTCGCGGGGATGGATCGCCCGAACGAAATAAGCGACTCCGATATGTTCGAGAAAATTCTGCCGCACCCCGAACAGTTCCCGGCGCGGGAAAACTCCTTCCTGCCATTCGGCCGCCTGGCCAATGACCAGAACCGGAACGGCAACGGCGGCAACGATTTTGGCAATCGATCTCCACTCCCCGCGGAAATTCCACGGGCCGGGAAAAAAGGCAATGACGGCAAAGATGCCAAACGCGATGAGGTAAGCAGAATAGCGGTATACCCAGAAACTGGGTGAGAATCCGTAGTGGAAATGAAGGAAGATCATGGCGACTAGAAAAACAGGAAGCAAAAAACCGGGAGCCCGCCACTTCCTGTGAACGACCAGGGTCAACAGGGCCAAGGCGATGCCCAGAATCAGGAGAAAGGCAAAGTAGGGGTTCTGCTGCCAGGCGAGCAGATCCCTCTTGTCGGGCAGGCGAAGCAGGCCTTTGATCAATGAGAGCCCGGGTCCGGCCGCCTTGAGGATGACGGGATTGGGCAAAACGAATCCATTCGACAACAGCGAAATGATGCTGAAGCCGATCAAGGGAAGCACCGCCGCGGCAACCGTCATAAACGCCCGGACAAACCGCTTTCGGCACAGCAACAGCAGCGCCACAATGCCGATCAGGAATAGCCCTTCATAGCGGCTTAAGCCGAGAAGAGCCCCGAGAAAAGGGAGCATGTATCGGTTTCTCTCCTTCTCACCCAATTCACCCGCCAGCAATTCCTCGGTCGCCAGGCCGGCGAACCAGAGGGTCAAGAATAGGTGCAGGCTGTGTTCCATTCCCATCAGCGGCAAGGTCGACAACGGGACCGAGATGATTATCCCGAGCCCGCCTACGATCCTCATCAGGATTCCCGCACCGAATCGCCGCCAATAGAAATCGGCGATATAGAGGATGGCCATGCCGAAAACCACATTCAAAAGAAAGGGGGTCCAATTATTGACGCCGAACAGCCAGTAGGCCCCGGACAGAAGGAGGGTCCAGAGGAGGGAAGAGGAGGCGGAGTTGAACCCGGTGGAGTTGACCCCCCAGACTCCATGCCGGGCCATGTTTTTGGCGATGGCCATATGAATGTAGGTGTCATCCAGGGAATAAACAAGAGATCCTTCGCCCTCTTTAATGGCCGCCGCTCCGGAGATGATCACGATCGACAGGAATAAAAGAGCCGGGATCGCCCATGCAATGGATGAGAACCATTTGCACTCATTATCCATAAATTAGATCTCCTGGCAGAATCCTACTATGCAGGTCTCCACTTGTCAATTGCCCGGACTCCGGTTCCGGTCCACAAGGCTATCCCCCGATGAAATCTCAAGACACTCCATTGAATTAGGTCTTGGCAATATTCGAAAAATGATCTATTATGAACGGCAAATGTCAGCCTGCGAAATTCCTCCGCACAAAGCATCCCGATGAACACGAAAATGACAATCCCCATCGTCCGTCCTTCTCTCCCCAGTTTGGCTTCCTTAGAAGCCGAATTGTCTGAAATGCTGAGTTCGGGGAGACTGACCAACTTCGGAATCCATACCTGTGAACTTGAATCGAAAATCGGAGCCGCCCTCGATGTACCCCATGTGGCTTCAGTCGCCAATGCCACCACCGGACTGATGCTGTTGCTCAATACCCTGCCAGCAGGTTCCGAGGTACTGGTTCCCAGCTTCACCTTTTTGCCTACGGTTCAATCCATTGTCTGGAATCGGTTGAAGCCGGTTTTCGTGGATGTCAGTCCGATTGACTTCACCATCGCCCCCGAGAAGATCGAGGCCAAGGTTACACGACGGACATCGGCCATTCTGGCGGTTCACACCTTCGGCAACCCCTGCCGGATGGATGACCTGCAACAAATCGCCGATCGGTTCAAGCTGAAACTGTTCTTCGACGCCGCTCATGCTCTCGGTTCCCGCTACCGGGGAAAACCGGTGGGAAGGTTCGGAGATGCCGAAGTGTTCAGCCTGAATGCCACCAAACTGCTCCCCTGCGGAGAAGGAGGGTTGATCGTCACCCGCGACGAAACCCTCTACAAGGAAATCCTCGACCGGCGTAACTACGGATTCACGGAAGGGGTTCGCTACGATTGCCGCCATCTCGGATTGAATGCGAAGATCACCGAATTCAGCGCCCTGTTGGGAATCCACAGCCTTCCCCGTCTCGAAACCGAGATATCCAGACGCAACGAGATCGCGTCCAGATACCGGGAACGGTTGTCCTCAATTTCCGGGATCGGCTTTCAACAAGTCGATCCAGGCAACCTTTCCAATTACAAGGATTTCGTGATTACCCTCGACAAGACAACCTGTTCCGTTTCCCGGGACCGGTTCATCGCCGCCATGGACGAACGGGAGATCGAAACCCATCCCTATTTCTGGCCGGCGGTCCACGAGTTCACCCTGTATCGAAGTTCAGAATATAATACAAGCGAGTTGACCATGACAATGGCATTGGCTGAATCGGTTGTCTCACTCCCCATTTTCTCCTCATTGTCCACAGCCAAATTCGACACCATCATCACCGCAATCCAGTCGATTCTGAAGCATACCTGAGTACCGACCCGATTGTGAATTGAAGATAGATGCCCCCTGTGTAATCAGGGCGGAAGATCGGAGAAGAGGAAGGAAAGTAAACATGGTGAACAATGAACTCACCCTCAAAGAATTGATCACTTTACTGAAAACACGGAGCGAATCGATCGCCGGGCGGACCCTGCAACGATTTCGATACGCCGGCCTGCAACTGGCCGGCGAAATCGTGAATGATTGTGAAGATTTGCTGGGGAAGGAACTCCTGATGCAGGAAGTACAGAAGTTCCGCGACATCCAGGGCCGGGAGGACGAGCCCCGATACCGTTGGGGCAGGCGCTGATATCCCGCGAGGGGGACTATTCTTTCGAAGAGGTTCTCTCCGCCTATCACCCCATCGTCGGGGAAGAGGAACTGCTGAAAATGATGCGCGACCATTTTCTGGTCGAAAAAAAAGACTTCCCCCAAAAAACCCTGATCACTCTCTTCAATGAATGTCTCGCCCACCTGTGCCGGGAGCGTCTGGTCGATTTCATCGTCTCCCTCAATTTCGATGAATTGCTCGAGCACTCGCTCAACGAGGATATCGGCTCCGATGACTATGTCGCCATCCATAACCCGGCCCGGTTCCAATGGGCATTGAATCATGGATTGTCCAGAGAGGAAGATTATAAGAATACCGATCAGCGGAATTCGGAATCGGGTTGTGAGCTGGCCAAACCCTGGCTGCTCAAACCCCATGGCACCATCAGCCATGAAAACACCCTGCGCAACCTGGTGGACCAGGTGTGGCGGTTCGAAAAAGCCAAGGAAGACGTACTGAAAGAGGTTTTCAAGAACAGCCATGTGGTGGTGGTCGGATTTTCGCTCTCCGCCGCCGACATCCACCGGGTGCTCCCCCCCTTTCGCCATATCCTCCGCTCCTATTTGTTTCGGCCCGGATCGATCCCATGCACATTCGAAAACCGGTTTCTGGCCGAGCGTGTCTATTTCGCCGTCCGCATGAAGGGGTGGTTTTCCTCGCGCTCCCTGGGCAAGTCGCACCAGATTCAGTATCTGCTGAAACAGTCAACAAAATCTGAAAGGGAAATCCTGTTTTCACTCCCCGAAAAACTTGAACCGGCTTTTGTATCCATTCTCATCAAAGGAAGGGCGGAACGGATATACTTCCTGAGAAAAAAAGCCCCGGTCGGATCATCTCCATTTACTGAATTGTATGACAAAGTTTTCGTTTTTTTTAAATCAAAGAGTTCGATACTCTTCGAAAAAATACTAAACGAGATCGGAAAAAAAATGATCGGGGCGATCCAACAGGCCACCGAAGCGGATATGGCAGTCTATTCAGATTACGAGGATATCGGAACCTTCAACCGTGTCTGCATGATCCCCAACCGGGTCGTTCTGAATGCTCTGACCGACTGGCTTCTTTCCGAATCCAAGGATGGTTTTGATATCATCACAGAAATCGGCTCATTTTTAAAAAATCGAAGCATCGACTTTTCGAAAGTTGACTTGACAGTCGCAAACTATTCAAAAATAAGTGCCTCTATTGCAAGCAGATTCGGCACATTTCCCCAAGGGAAAAAGTATATCTGGATTGATGATATTATCTTTTCTGAAAATCAAGTCAAACGATGGATAGAGAAAAAGGATCTGAGAGAGTTCAGGATGATGGATATCGAAAAAAAACGGCTCCATTTTACTTTGAGAAAAGAGGGCAACAAGATCAAAGGGATCCTCTACAACCGCCTTTTTTGCCAAGCCGGAGCCACTTTTTATTGGGTTGAACTTGTCGTGAACGATCAACATCCGGATGATAAGCATCAATTCGAGGCCCTACAGTTTTATATGAGCCTATCGGCCCCTCCTAAAAAGAAGTTCAGAAAAAACCTGATCACAACCGCCAGAGGTAGGAGGCTTTGAAGAAGAATCCCCGCTTCATCTCCTGGTACCGGTCGGGATCGCGATCCAGTTCCCCTTCGCCATTCTGCCGATTGTATTGTGCGCCATATCCAAATTGAATTACCGTACCGGGGATATAGGTGAAAGAGGCGAGAAAATCGGTGAGGATTTTTTCCCAATAGGAATTGTACTCGACGACCAGGCGGAAAAATAGAAACCGGTTCATTTGATAGGTTATTTTATTTCGCAGGATCGTATAATCAAACTCCCTGGAGCCATCGCTCCGGCGAAAGAAATCGGCAAAGGTCAGCATCACTGCCAGGTCAAAGTGGTCCGAAGGCTGATAGCGTACCTGCCCCACCAGCTTGTTCCCGTATCCCGGATAGGGGTCGGAGACGTAGCGGATCAGGCTCTCCCGGCGATATGCGCCATACAGGCTGAGTTGCTTGTTCAGCTGATTTTGGAATATCAGGCGAAATCCGCTGATGTCGAACCGCTTCGCCAAAAAAATCTCGTTCGCCAGCCAGGCTTCCAGGGTGAGCATGGCATTGCCGGGAAAAAGAAAAGCGGCATTGGTACCGACCCGGCCCTCGTTCAATCCGCTGAAATGGTCGCGGATCAGGGAGCCGAAGAGGCTGGGTTGGATTTTCCGGAAAAAGGTCGATTTTGGATAGAGTTTGGGCGACAGCCCGGCATTCAGTCCGGTCACCCCGTTCCGGGTGAGGTAGCCGCTCTCGCTGAAGAAATCACGGGAGATCCCATACAGCTCCCCGCTGATTTCGAGATTCCGATTAAAATGGGTGTATCGGGCGGCATAGGCGGTCCCTTTCGCTTCTTGGACCTCCAGGTTGCGGGTGAACGAGGCGAACCCGTGAAACGAGAAAACCCCCGCCGAAGAGAGGCGGAAACGGCCGTCGAAGCCAGCGACGCGGTTGTGGTCCTGCCCCTGCTCGCGCGCAGTATAGAAAGCACCGATATACCCATCCTGCCAGAGCGAGTGCTTGTACCGGAAAATGGTGAAGACGGCGTCCCGGACGCCGGCATCGCTGTGCAGCCCATCGGCGACGGTTTCATCGAGGGCGTAGATCAGTCCCACAGTATCCTGCCTGCCCAATTTCCCCGAGAGCTTGAATCCGATTCGAGGGTCGACGATCTGCCGGGTATGGACAGCCGATTGGAAGGGGCTGCTCAGGCTCTGCAGAAAGATATCGCTCCCTTCCAGGAAAAAGGGCCGCTTTTCCGCATAAAACAAGTCATAGCGCAGATTGGCATCGACCTGGCCGGCATCCGATTCCACCTGGCTGAAATCGGGGTTCCAGGCAACATCCAGGGTCAGCTTGGAGGTGATCCCCAGCTTTCCGGTCACCCCGACCTCGCCCCGGGAAAAGCTGCGCCGCATCATTCCTTCATCCCGTTCATGTTTCTGGCTGAAGACGAAATCGGGAAGAACCTCCAGAAGCATGTACCGCTTGATGTCACGCAATTTCAGCGGCATCATCTGGGTCAGGAACGCATACCCTTTTTCGGGCCGAAAGGCCGGGTAGGAGCCGTGTTCAGTGGTCCGGCTGATATACCGCTCGAAAAATATCGCCATCTCCACCCGTTCCCTGCCGGCATAGCGGATGCTCTTGAAGGGGATGCGCATCTCGATCGTGTAGCCGTTCTCATCCAGGCGACCGGCGCTGGACCAGACGAAATCGACACTGAAATCTTCGACATTGTTGGAAAACCGGCTGTCGCCCTGAATCCCCAAAGGATTGGCATAGAAAGCGTACAAAGACTGTTGATCATTGAAGGTGTCGAGATTGATGCAGATGAAATCATCGGTATACAGCTCATCCCGCTTGGCCATGGTGGCTTTGATCTTTTTGGGGTTGCGGTCCCGGCAGCGGAAGGCGAAGTAGAGGAACTGACTGTCGTAGGCCATGTAGGCGCTGGTGGCCTCGGATAGATCCTTTTCGAAATCGGGGATGAATGTCTTGAATCCGTTCAACTCTTGTGCATTCTCCCAGGCCCGGTCATTCAGAATGCCATCGATTATGGGAGGGGTCCCGACACGGAGCGGTTGAAAGAAATCGGCGCAGTATCCGCAACCCGTTCCGAAAGATACCAGTAAAATGAGTAAGATGGCTTTCACATTCATGCCGGTTTCCTTTTTTGATTATACGGATCATATATCCTTTTGTTCTTCGTATTTCGCCAGGCTGGCAGCCAGGATGCGCTGGATCTCAGCAGCCAGTTCGGGCGGGTCCAGAACCAACACCTCGTTTCCGAAGTGGAGGATCTCACCGATCAGTTCCCGATTCAGCGTCGAGGGAAAAGTAAGGGTGATCTCGCCGTTCCCCGTTTCCTCGATCCGCTGGGCCGGGTGGAAAACGGTACGGCGGATAAAATCGGCGATTCCCGGCCCGCAACGTAGTCGCACCGGTACCGGCGATTGCCCGGTATCGGTGACGAAAATCCCATAGGCGGCGTCGATCATCTGGCGGATGGCTGCGGGGTGCGATTCCCCGTCGATTCGATCCGGCAACAGAGCAACCTCCTCCATACGTGCCAGCGCATAGGTGCGCAGAGCCGTTCCCGAACCGGCCAACAGGTACCAGTTCCCCCCGTAAAAGAGGAGATGGCGGGGGGAAATCCGCTGCCGTGAAGGTGGTCGTCCCGGTGAGAAAACGTGGGTGTAGATGATTTCCACCTGCCGCTCAGTGAGGATGGATTCGATGACGCGGTTGAGTATCCCCTCGCGGATGGGGTAATGGCCCGTCCCCTTGTAAGAAACGGAGGCGGCGATCCGTTCCAGATCACTGGTGGAGCAGCGGGCGATCTTGGCGAAGAGATCTTCGATCACGGTTCGGGCATCAGGGTCGATGAAGAGCTCCCGGGCCAAGGCCAGAAGCAGGAGTTCGCGGTCACGGATCCAGACCGTGGGCAATTCGAAGCGATCATCGGCCAGCTTGTACCCTTTCCCCAACGGATCGTAGCAAAGAGGCGCTTCCAGGCGATCGCGCATGAATTCGATATCCCGCTGAGCCTGGGGCAGACTGATCTCGGCCGCCTCGGCCAGGGTGCGGGCATTGGGACGTCGCCCCTGTTTGATCTCGGCGATGAACCAGCGGTACCGTTCGAAAGCCAGTTTTTTGGACATCCTGTTCCTAAATGGTCGTTAAAATTATAAATCACTCTATCATCAAATGATAGGGTGAGGACGATAGAATGGGCGCGGAGGTACAAATGAGCAATGTCATGGTATTGACCGAAAAGGATCTGCGGATGGCCATTCACCGGGAAGAAGAGGTTACCTTGGACCGGTTTCCCAAGCGGTTGGCCCGGCGGGCGAAAAACTGCGATTTCATCCTCTTTGCCCGCGGCCGGGAGATCGTGGTGCTGAAATCACGAACCGGCGTCAGCGGCCTGTGCACCATCGTCAAATGGGTCGACTCGCACTCGCGCTGGCTCTCATTGGCCAAACCCGTGTGAACGGGGATTCAGATGTCGTATCGGGAAAGGATCATCCCAGGGGCCGGCTCCCGCTTCCCCTGGTAGATATCCCAGTAATAGCCGCGCGCCTGCCCCAGTGCAGTCCACAATTCATCCGTTTCCAGGGGGGCAATGGCTCCGGTCACCTGGCCATCGGAACCGACCAAAACCAGTTCCTGGCAGCGATTCAATATTCCGGCCGTTCCCACACTGCAGGCGGCCACCAATTCACCTTTCCGGGCCCGGTTGGACAGTTCACCATAGGTCAGGTGGCGTTCCTGCACGGAAACGCCCATTTCCCGGAGGATGGAACTGATCCCGACGATGGTTACCGACGGGAGGATGAGGGGGTTCTCGGGGATTTTTACCACGGTCCCGTCGGTGAACGCGAACAGACAACAGGAGGAATCCCATTCGGTAATGGTCCGCTCCTCCAGGGGAAGGTGCGGCTGGTCGTCCAGGAAAAGCGCCGCGGCTGCATTGGCGTTGGTCTTCCGGGCTTCGTCGACCGCCTTGACGCTCATCAGGTAATTGACACCCAATTTCAGACAGCCGGTGCGGTTGACGCCGACGGCGCGGACCAGGTGGGGTACGACCACTCCGCAGAACGGCTCCCCCAGGTAACGGTCGTAGCGTAAAGCCAGGGCCCGAATGGCGGGATTGGCCGGAAAGGTGACACCGATCGATTGTTCCTCATCCAATGTGAAGGGGCGCAGGTAGCCTTGAGTGTTCAACCGGGCCATCTCTTCCAGAAATCCCCGCATAGCCGGAGCGCGGAAATAGCGGTCGATGAATACGGTTTCGATCTCCTCGGGTGTCGGAACCCACTGCTGCTGATCGCGGCCCAGGTTGAAGGCGATTCCCTTCTGGAACCGGTCCAGGTTTTTTCGCCAGTTGAGAAACACCAGTTGCAAACCACCGGTTTCGGTGCGGCGGCAGTAAAACCGGATCCCCTCGAAACAGAGAAACAGGCCATAGTGGATGGAACGGGATACAGAAAAGGTCCGATCGTCCCCGGGGAGAAGTTCGCATTGCTTGTCCTTCAGAATAAAGCGGATCTGCCGCTCAGCCCAACGGACACCTTCGAATTTGGCCATCCGGCTCCTCCTTGATCAACCGATTGAAGAAAGAGCTTATATCACAATGGAGGGAAAACCACAAGCCAGCAATAGTCCACCATTTTTCTGTATTATGTATTGGAAAAACTGGGCATTGCTGGAGGATCGAACGGGAGCGATCTGGATGGGAACCGACAACGGCTTGTCCCGAATCGGCCCCAACCACTCAACTCGACCCGTTATCAATCAATCCCCGGCGACCGCCATCCCGAAGAGAAACAGATCGTGGAAATGACCACCTCCCTCGAACTCGGTATCGAAAAGGGATTCTACTCGATCAAACCGCAGATATGAGCCTACTCGATTGATCATCCGCATATTTTGCCCCCATTCTGGTTGAAATATCCAAATAAAGATACTATATTGAATGGGAAAATCGGGAGCAAACCATGAATTCGATGAAAAACCCATTTCGCTTTCCGACAAAATCAGCCCGGATTGCGTTATCATTGATTCTCTGTTTATTGTATTCTGGAATCCCTCTCCATCCCCAGGAATCGGTCCGCTTCCGCCATATCAACATCCGCAACGGCCTTTCCCAGGGGTCCCTGTTCGCCTTCCTCCAGGACCGGCAGGGATTCATCTGGATCGGCACCGAGGACGGGCTCAATCGCTACGATGCCTACGGGTTTCGGGTGTTCCGACCCATCCAGGGGAAAACCGACAGTATCGGCAACAACTATATCTACTCCATCTGCGAGGACCGGGAGGGGTTTCTCTGGATTGCCACCGACAACGGGTTGAACCGGTACAACCCCGATTGGGAAAACTTCCGCCGCTTCATGGCCGATCCCAAAGACGCCAACACCCTGGCCAACAACCGCTGCTTTATCGTCAAGGCCGATCGGGCCGGAATGATCTGGGCGGGGACCGAGGGCGGGTTGCACCGCATCGATCCCGATACCCTCGGGATGACCCGCTTTCTCCACCAACCCGGAAATCGGGAATCGCTCAGCCATAACGATGTCCGCGCTATATGCCCCGACCGCAATGGATTCATCTGGATCGGCACCTACGGCGGCGGTCTCAACCGCCTCGATCCGCGGACCGGGAAATTTACCGTCTATCGCGCCAATCCCGGCCAGACCGACGGCCTCAGCGACGACTTCGTCCTCAGCATCATCGAGGACCGCCAGGGAAACCTCTGGATGGGCACCCAGAATGGCGGGCTGAACCGCCTGTCGCCCGACCGGACCCGGTTCCGCCGCTTCCTCCATTCCCCCGGAGTAGAAACAGGAATCAGCGAGAACTGGATCAACTTCGTATTTGAGGATACGGAGGGGAAACTCTGGATCGGCACCAACGACAGCGGCGTCGATCTCTATGATCCTTACACCGGTGCCTTCACCCATTTCCGCCATGACGCCAGGGATCCCTACAGCCTGAGCGGCAACCGCATCAATGCCGTCGGCCAGGACCGCAGCGGCACCATCTGGATCGGGGCCTACGGCGACGGGGTAAGCCTGCTCAACCGGGAAACCTCCCGTTTTTTTCATTTTTCAGCCAATCCCGAAGACCCCGATTCGATCAGCCACAACAAGGTCAGGTCGTTTCTCGAAGACCCCGACGGGACACTCTGGATCGGTACCGATGCCGGTGGTCTCAACCGCCTCGACGGTAAAACCGGGAAAAACACCATTTTTCAATTCCGATCGGACAATACCACCTCTTTGGCTAGCAACCGGGTCTTCGCGATCGTCCGCGACCGGGCCGGCGATCTCTGGATCGGGACCTACGGGGGAGGATTGCACCTGTTCAATCCCAAGAGCAACACTTTCACCCGTTTCCGCAATATCCCCGGCGATGACCGCAGCCTGAGCGACGACCGCATCCGCCGTCTTTGCCCCAGCCGTGACGGCGGCTTGTGGATCGGCACCGACGGCGGCGGGCTCAATTACCTCGCCCCCGGCTCACATCGGCTGAAACGCTACTTGAACGATCCGCAGAATCCGAACAGCCTCAGCCTGAACCGCATCTTCTGCCTCCTCGAAGAACCCGACAGCGGCATCCTCTGGATCGGCACCTTCGGTGACGGTCTCAACCGCCTCGACCCGCAGACCAGAACTTTCACCCGCTACCGGGTCGATCCCGACTCCCCCGATCAGCTTCCCAACGGCTATGTCCTGGCATTGCACCAGCCGGCATCAGGCGCCCTGTGGATCGGCACCAACGGCGGAGGGCTGACCCGCCTCGATCCCATGACTGATCGATTCACCAGTTACAATATGAATCACGGCCTGCCCAACAACACCATCTACGGGATCATCGAGGACGATACCGGCGCCTTGTGGCTCAGTTCCAACAAGGGGCTCTCCCGCTTCGAACCGAAAACCGAAAACATCCGCAATTTCGAGGAGAGCGACGGCCTCCAGGGCAATGAATTCAACGGCGGCGCCTATTACAAAGGGCCGACCGGCCTCCTCTACTTCGGCGGGGTCAACGGCTATAACCGGTTCCACTCCCGGGACATCCGCACCAATCCCTATCCGCCCATCGTGACCCTGACCGGGATCCAGTTGTTCAACCGCCCCGTAGCCATCGGCACCACCCTGTCAGGAGGAAAACCGATCCTCGCGAGGTCGATCATTCAGACCCGGGAAATTCAACTCAGCTACCGGGACCGGGTATTATCACTGGAATTCGCTGCCCTCAATTTCATCGCCCCCGAAAAAAACCAGTTCGCTTATATGCTGGAGGGATTCGAAAGCGAATGGAACTACGTCGGCAACCGCCGCTTCGTCTCCTACACCAACCTGCCGGCCCGCCGCTACACCTTCCGCGTCAAAGCTTCGAACAACGACAACCTCTGGAACGAGGAGGGTACCTCACTGCGGATCACCATCACTCCACCCTTCTGGCGGACCTGGTGGTTCATCTCCCTGGCCTCCCTGTTCGGAGTGCTGGCTGCCCTCGGACTGTACTGGATGAGAATCCGCCGATTCAAGAAAGTACAATCGGAACTGGAGCACCAGGTGGCCGAGCGGACCCAGGAGTTGAAGGAAATTTCGCTCAAGGATCCGTTGACCGGCCTGCGCAACCGGCGGTTCATCGCCGAGATCCTCAACCGGGATGTGGACGCTTTTCTCAAGAAGAAAACCTTTTTACTCCACAACCCCAACAAACGAAGTTACGGGGATTTTCAGGTCTATGGGATTCTCATGATCGATATCGACCATTTCAAGAGCATCAATGATCAATTCGGCCATGAAATGGGCGACCGCTGGCTGGTGAAAATGGCGGCCATCCTGAAGAGATGCATCCGCGCCGACGACGAGGTGATCCGGTTCGGCGGCGAAGAGTTCATGGTGATTCTGAAGAATACAGATCCTGAATTCATCAGCAAAGTCGCCCTGAAAATCAAGGAAGAGGTCGCCCGTATCGACCTGGCAGCTCAGGATAAAAAACTGAAACGGAGCTGTTCGATCGGGTATACCCACTTCCCCTTTTATCGTGAGAACCCAGAGGTTGTCACCTTCGAAAAAACGATGTTATTGGCCGATCTCGGGCTTTATTACGCCAAGCACAACGGCCGCAACATGGCGGTCCAGCTCATCCCCGGAGAGCGCATCCCCGAAGCGGAACAGATCCTGGAGATGATCACCTCGCTCGATTTCGGGATCGCACAACAATTTTATTCGATAACAACCTCCCGATAATCAGGCTTGAAGAATCCGCTGCAATTCACCGACGATGGCGGCTTCGATCTGCTTGCGGAATGGGGCCGCCAGCACGGGAAGAACCAGGACGATCTCCAGGTTCGTTTCCCCGAAAAAGAGCCGGCCGCTGGCCTGGAGGCCCTGGGCCTTTCCCGAAAACTCCCATTCATCCCCCCACATGCTGAGCCGGACATCCTGGATCTTACCGGACACTTGTTTTTTTTGCTGATTCCATTCGGTTTCGATCCGCAGTTTCGCCTTTTCCTTGCCCAGTGAATGGTCCACATCAACCTTGATCTGCATGCCAGCACTCCTGATTCACCGACATTGTATCATGCTTTTTCAACAGCTCCCAGTGATCATGGCGTCAGCAAATTCTTTGACAATCCGTTCCCCTTCGCATACAATCATGGTCATACAATCATCCCTTGGAGGATTTCATGAAAAACATGATTTTGATTTTGCTTTATTCCCTCTTGGTTTTCATACTCCCCGCATCTGAGGACTGGGGGAAATCGGCCGACCGGTTGACGCGGGAGGAGATGCAGAGCGTCATCGAATTCCTCGGGCACGATCTGTTGGAAGGTCGGGCTCCCGGAACCAGAGGCGGCGATCTTGCCGAACGGTATATGCTCAGCTTGTTCAAAACCCTCGGGCTCAAACCTGGGGCGGCAAACGGATATATGCAACCCTTCACATTGAAGGGGTTTCAAACCCAATCGCTGACTATTACCACCGGCACGCATATCCTCCGTTTCCCCGATGACATCGTCGGAGATTGGACCGAAGAAGTGAATCACTTCGAATTCGAGGGGGACGCCGTTTTTCTGGGATTTGGCATCCGTACCGATATCTGGCCCTGGGATGATTACAAAACGACCGATTTAAAGGATAAAATTCTCATCATCCGCGTCAACGATCCGGGAATGTATCTGCCGAATGTTTTCGAGGGAAAAACCCTGACCTATTTCGGCCGCTGGCGCTACAAGATCGAACAGGCCATGAAGAGCGGCGCCCGCGGTATTCTGATGATTCATACCGATGAAACAGCCGGCTATGGCTGGCCGGTGGTAAAAAACTCCTGGGCTAAGGAAAACCTCTATCTGGAATCGGCCTTACAGACCAATCTGAAATTCCGGGGTTGGATCCGGGAAGAGGTGTTGCAAAGAATTCTGCTGGACAAGGGGATCAAGCTGGAGGACCTTTACCGCAAATCACTGAAACCCGCTTTCAAACCAACATCTCTGCCCATTCGGTTGAAATTCGCAGGGGTATCGAAATACCGCGACACCCATGCTCGCAACGTGATCGCGACCATTCCCGGAAAAACATCCAAAGAAATCGTGATCTCGGCTCATATCGACCATCTTGGCATAGAGAGCAACGGCAAGGGCGACACTGTCTTCAACGGAGCAATCGACAATGGCGCAGCGGTCGCCGCCATGATAGCAACCGCCAAAATTCTACAGGAGCATGCAGCCGATCTCCACTATTCTTATACATTTCTGGCTTGCCATGCCGAGGAACAGGGACTTTTGGGCAGCGAATACTTCGTCGCCAACCGTGACCGATCCAACATCGTCGCCAATATCAATTTCGAATCATCGCCGGTCTGGGAAGAGGCGAAAAGCATCTTCGCAGTCGGAGCGCGGTATTCGACACTGGAGGAAGTGATCAAGGAATCGGCAACCCGTATGGGGCTTTCCTATACCGAATTTTCCCTGGGCAATCAAGGCTTCTTTTACCGCTCCGATCAATTCCCCTTCGCTCAGTTTGGCATCCCTTCAGTTTGGCTCTCGGCAGGAGAGGATTTTGCATCTGGAAAAAAACACATCGGTGAGTTTTTCGTCGGCGGAAACTACCATACCGTAAAGGACGAATTCAACCCGGAATGGCCGCTGGACAGCCTCAGACAGACAGTCAAACTGGCAATCCTGGTGATCCAGAAACTGGATCAGGAACACCTGATTCCCACCTGGAAGGGGCGTCTGACCTTTCCCACCGGAAAGACACGGTAGGGGTATTGATCCAAGCCACCCCCGCCTCAGTCGAGGAACAGCAGGGTGACCACATAGGTGCCACCGGAAAATTCGGAATTTCTTCCATGCACGACGCTGACCGCGATGGCAGAATACTTCAAAGTGGGCATTGTTTTTTCGATTTCTTTAAAAAGCGGGTCAATCTCGGGAAAGACCAGTCTGACCACCGTCACCTTTCTCTCTGCATCGAGTTCGATCGGGTAGTTCACTTTCAACAGGCTTTGATGCGCCAGAACACGCGCTTTCAAGCGGAATTCCGGAGCGATCACCAAAGGTTTCCCCTGTGTCCGGCGAAACCAGTCGGAGATCATGTTTTCGATCTGGACCTGGATCGTCTCCTCGGCATTGGGTGAATAAAAAGAGGCGAATTCCTGAGCGACATAGAAGCGGTTCCCCGCTTTCACGACCCCGATTCCGCAATGAGTGAACCGTTCGTTGAGAATGTTCAACCGGTGGGTGATACTCTCGATCAGCTTTCGATGGATCCCTTGGGAGTCATCGACAGTACTGACGGCCACATTTTCGGCCTGATCGAGAAAAAAAAGACCGGACTCGATCAATTTCTGCTGGGGTGCCGGCCAATCCCGGAAAAAGTGACTCAATTCATTCATCTCCGCCATTTTATGACTGTGAGACCGGGCGATCTGGCGCAAATGCAGATCCATCTGCAGGGAACCCTTTTCGGCTTGCTTCCGCTCGGTATTGATCAGGTCGAACAACTGCTGTTCCATCCTGAGTATCACCGAAACCTCAGACTTCCATTCCTGCTTTGGAAACAAGGGATATTGAACCACAAACCCGATGGTCAGTAGAACCAGAATTCGCAGTCCCAATTCAATGGGTATTCCACTTCTGTTCATCATCGAATGCCTCGACATTGAACCGGAGAAGATCGATGACCTCTTTGCGCCATCCGGAAAACCTCTGCCGTTCAATGAAGCCGATGAAATTGGAACGCAACAGCCGGACTTCAGGCATGACCCGCAACGAATAATAGAATTTGCGGTTGGGAGGTTCACTCAAGCGACGTTCAGACAGGGTGATCGGTTCTACACAGAAGTCGACGGCCATGAAGGCATGATTCAAATCGCGCAGGAATCGATCGAACACACGCCCTAAAAAATCTCTATGGGGGCTACGGCGATAAATATCACGACCGATGAAGCGGAAAAAAAAGGTCGAATTCCGGGAGGTTGAGCAAGGGGTGATCGCTTTGGACGATGGACCGGTTGCGTCCATATCCAGTGTCATGTTCAAGGCCATGGCGTTCCCAGCGGAGGAACTGTTTTTTCCGAATATCGGAATCAGAAACCAGAGGAGGTTTGCCTGTCCCCGGCTTCCGTTCTGGGGGCCCCGAAAGCCGATGGCAATCTTCTCCTCCTGGGAAAGTGAACGCAAATAGGAAAACGGTTCACCGATTTCTGAATCCATCATTCGCTTTTCCAGTGCCGCCCATAATAGCGGACAAGCAGTCTGCAACCGCTCACGGGTGACCGCTTTGCCGCCGATCATCAGGCGTGCTGCCCGGGCGATACCGGATCGATCTGCATCGGGAGCCAGATGTTTCAAGGATGCCCTGGTCTTACGCAGTAATCGATCCCAAGCTTTGCACAGGGCATCGTGGACACGTTCGAATTCTCCCCCCAGGCGAAAAATGCGGAGTAGGTCCCCCGAATCGAGCCGGAATAGGATCGACTGGTCTTGAATCAATATTTCCTCGATGCACCCCAGGGGGATTTTCTGGATTTCCCGGTTATCGGGCATAATGACCAGGTGAGAGCGGTAAAGTCGGATTTCAGCCCGCCGTTTCCAGACGGCGATCCCCATATCATCCTCCCACTCAATCAACCCATCGACGCCCGAATATACGGGCTTTTCTCCGAGAAACAGGTCCTCCAACAACAGTTGATTCCAGCGCCGGGTCAGATGGATGACAAAACGGACGAATTCACTGCCCAGGTCGTACATCATGATCGAAACGCCACCGGCCATTTGCAGCCAAAGCCGCAGAGTTTGCGGTGTGATTCCCCAGATATCTCGCAGGGGAAACAAAAATGGAGTGGCATGATCGGGGATTAGGGACATGGTCAACATCGAAATCTCCACTTTTCCTGAACCGGCGAATATCTTTTTATTGTCCGCATCATTGAGGATGAATTGCAGTCTGCAGGAAAATGGGGTCACCTCTCGGGACTTCATCGCTTTCTTATAATCTATTCAAAGCAAAAAAGTCAAGGCCGGATAAGGATTTCACCTAAGATGTGGCATATTCCCGCCAGGATTTGACGGTCAATTGATCCTCGGAAACGGCTTGGAGTGCATTGACCAGCGATTTGGCGAGTTGTAGGTTGGTGATCAAAAACACGCCATGATCGATGGCCCGGCGCCGCACCTGGAATCCATCCTTCTCCTCCCGCGCATGGTACATTTCGGGAATGTTGATCACCAGATCGACCAATTGGTCACGGATAATATCCACGGTTGAAGGAGAACGCTGATCGGAATACTTATAGACCGACCGGCAGTGGATTCCCTTCTGGGTAAAAAGAGCGGCTGTCCCTTGGGTAGCATACAAAGGCAGCCCCATTTCTGCAAGGATGCGCGCATATTCGACAAAATCTTCCTTGTCACGAGTGGTACCGATGGCCAGCAGGATCCCTTTTTTTGGACGTTTGAAGCCGGTGGAGGCGAGTGATTTCAAAAGCGCTTCATGAAGGCTGTCACCGAAACAGGCGACCTCTCCGGTCGAGGCCATTTCCACCCCGAGAAGTGGATCGGCACCCGACAGCCGTCGAAAAGAAAACTGAGCGGCTTTGACCGCCACATAATCGATATCCAGCGTGCGATTGACAAATGTATCAGGTGATTTTCCCAATATGATCTGCGTAGCCAGGCGGATGAAGTTGATTTTGGTCACTTTGGAGACAAAGGGGAAGCTGCGCGAAGCTCTGAGATTGCATTCGATCACCTTGATATGGTTATCTCGGGCAAGAAACTGGATATTGAACGGTCCGGTGATCCGCAGTGCTTCAGCCAGGCGGCACGCTGTCAATTTGATGCGACGCACCGTTTCCAGGTAAAGCTTCTGGGGGGGGAGCACCAGGGTGGCATCCCCCGAATGGACCCCGGCATTCTCGATATGCTCGGATATGGCCCAGGCGACGATCCGTCCCTGATCGGCCACCGCATCGATCTCGATCTCCTTGGAGCCGGTTTCATACCGGCTGATCACTACCGGATGGTCGGGGGAGACCAGGGCTGCACGTTCCAGAAAATTCCGCAGTGTTACCGTATCCCGCGCCACTCTCATGGCTGCGCCCGAAAGGACATAACTGGGACGGACGAGCATGGGAAACCCGATTTTTTTTTCGATTTCCACCAGATCTTCCCTGCCCGTGTATTCCCCCCAAACCGGTTGATCGATATCCAACCGGTCGCACAGGGAAGAAAACTTGTGCCGGTCCTCGGCTTGGTCGATCGTTTCGGCCGGCGTCCCCAGGATTGGAATGCCCGCCTTGGACAACTTCATGGCCAGAGTATTGGGAAGCTGCCCACCGACCGAGAGGATCACCCCCTGAGGATTCTCCAAAGCGAACAGGTCGAGGACCGATTCCAGAGAGATCTCATCGAAGACCAGGCGGTCACAGACATCGAAATCGGTGGAAACTGTTTCCGGATTGTGATTGAGCAGAATCGTTTCATAACCGAGTTCCCGGGCGGTCTGGATGGTATTTACACAGCACCAGTCAAACTCGACACTGCTGCCGATCCGGTATACACCCGATCCCAGGATCAAGAGCCGCGGTTTATCCCCGGTGATCGCCTCATCCGTTTCAGTATCGTAGGAAAGGTAAAGATAGTTGGTCTCGGCGGAATATTCGGCGGCCAGAGTATCGATCTGCCTGCGCAGGGGGCGAATCCCCATCGTCAATCGAAGCCCGCGGATTTCCTCCTCCTTCCGTCCGACCAGGCCGGCAATACGGGCATCGCTGAAACCGGCTTTTTTCCATTCACGCAGTAATTCGACAGTGAACGGCCAGGGCGACATGATGATCATCTCTTCGTATTCAACGATCCGCTGAATCTGGATCAGGAACCACTTGTCGATCTTCGACCAGTCGAATATCTGCTGCATGCCGATCCCGCGCCGCATGGCTGCGGCTATGGCGAAGAGCCGGTACGGATTGGCCTGGGAGATCGCCTCGTGCAGATCGATGGCGGTCATTTTTTCCCCTTCCAGACCCTCGACGCCGATTCCCACCATGCGCAAGGCCTTCTGGAGGGCAGCGGCGAAATCACGACCGATCGCCATCACCTCCCCAACCGATTTCATGGAAGAGCCGATGGTTTTCTCCACTCCCTCGAATTTTTCCAGATCCCAACGGGGAACCTTGACAACGCAGTAATCGAGGGCCGGCTCGAAGAAGGCTTTCGTCTTCCGGGTGATCTTATTGGGGAGATCGATCAGGCTATGTCCCAAGGCGAGTTTGGCAGCAATATAGGCGAGTGGGTAGCCGGTGGCCTTGGAAGCCAGTGCAGAAGAACGCGAAAGCCGGGCATTGACCTCAATCACCCGGTAATCGTCCGAGTCGGGATCCAGAGCATACTGGATGTTGCATTCGCCGATGATCCCCAAGTGAAGAATGGTCCGCCGGGCAACCTCTCGCAGCTTGTGGTACTCAAAATTGTTAAGCGTCTGCGAGGGGGCGACCACGATCGATTCACCGGTATGGACTCCAAGAGGATCGAGGTTTTCCATATTGCACACGGTGATGCAATGGCCCTGGCGGTCGGCCACGACTTCATATTCAATCTCTTTCCACCCTTCCAGGCTCTCCTCGACCAAGACCTGAGTCACTTGGGAAAAAACCACCTCCACCGCCCGGTTCAGGTCGGCTTCACTGCGGACAATCGCCGATCCGAGCCCGCCCAGGGCGAAGGCCCCGCGCAACATGACCGGGAAACCGATCTCTCGGGCTGCGGCCAACACTTCTTCTCCGCAAAGACAGGCGCGCGATCGGGCGATCTTGACATCAATTTCACCAAGACGGCGGTTGAAGAGAGCCCGATCCTCGGTATCACGGATGGTCTCGATGGGAGTGCCGAGAACTCGAATTCCATATCGATCCAGTACCCCCGTGTCAGCCAAGGCCAGGCCGCAATTCAGCGCCGTCTGCCCACCGAAGGCCAGCATAATTCCATCAACCTTCTCCTTTTCGATGACCCGGGTGACAAATTCCGGTGTGACCGGAAGAAAATAGATCTCGTCGGCCAATCCATCCGAAGTCTGGATGGTGGCGATGTTCGGGTTCACCAGAACCACCCGAATCCCCTCTTCCTGGATGGCTTTGATCGCCTGTGACCCCGAATAATCGAACTCACCGGCCTCCCCGATTTTCAAGGCACCGGAGCCCAGAAGGAGAATCGAGTGAAGCGATGGCGAAGGTTCTGTCCCTATTCCTCCCGGTATCATTCCGGGCTTTTCCCTGTTTTCTTTTTTTTCTTTCACCTGTCACTCAATCCGCTTCATACTTACTTATAGCAAAGAGATAAATTCATCGAACAGTACACCCGCTTCCACCGGTCCCGGGTAGGCTTCGGGGTGGAACTGGACGCTGAGCCAGGGATTGGTCTGATGACGGATTCCCTCGTTGGAGCCATCGTTGACATTGACGAACCATTCGTTGAATCCCGCCGGAATCGCGGCTTGATCAACGGCATACCCATGGTTCTGGCTGGTGATGAAACACTGCCGGCTATCGAGACTGCGAACCGGTTGATTTTGGGAACGATGACCGTAACGCAATTTATACACCTTGCCTCCAGCCGCCAGGGCTAGGAGCTGATGTCCCAGGCAGATGCCGAAGATCGGACGCCCGGCCACCATGGCTTTCTGCAGATGACTGATGGTGATCGGAATATGGCGGGGATCGCCCGGGCCGTTGGAGATAAGAATTCCCTGAGCACCGAAATCTTCAGCCATGAAATCGTGGTCAAAGGGGACGCGAACCACGTCGATTCCCCTCATTAATAAAGAGCGGACGATATTGTGCTTGGCTCCACAATCAACGACCAGCACCCGCTTCCCTGCTTTTTTCTGATCAGCCGGGAACTGATCGATGCCCGGATTGGAAACCAGAGCGACCAAACGGTTCATCTCCAGGGAATCACCGCCGACATGATCATTCCCTTCGACCGTACTGAGCGTTCCCCTCATGGTGCCGAATTCGCGCAGTTTTCGCGTCAATGCCCGTGTATCGATGCCACTCAAGGCCGGCACTTGCGATTCGCGCAGCCAGTGGGCAAGGCTCTTGGTGGCGGCATGATGAGAGAACATCTCCTCGTAACGACTGACCACCAACCCCAGGATGTTCATCGCCGGCGACTCGTAGGGGTGGAGCAAACCGGTTTGGATCACCTCTCGGGGAACACCGTAATTGCCGATCAAGGGGTAAGTCAATACCAGAATCTGCCCCTTGTAGGATGGATCGGTCAGGGTTTCGACGTAACCGGTCATGCCGGTGTTGAATACGACCTCCCCTGTGACCGCACGCCTGGCGCCAAATGAAAATCCCCGATAAATGGTTCCGTCTTCCAGAACCAGTTTAAAAGGAATTTTGGGGGTATCCATGAATCGTTTTTTTTCCGCTCGGCGTTCCCAGATAATTGAATGGTCGAAACATAGTATGCAGCGGCACACAATAATGCCGCATAGTCATGCAGCTTACCACATATTCATGCAGATGTAAACAAGGGGCTATCGATGATCCGGTAAAAATCATTCAATACCTCAATGTATTGGTCATCGCGGAGGAGTAGATATTTTTGGGGAAGAGTAATGGCCAAAGGAAGGCGCTGATTCAGGTAGAAGTCACGGTTGTATTCATTTCCCCAATGGGGTAGAGCCACGAAATCAACTAAAGAGAGGCCTTTGTATCCCATCAATCCCGGTGCTTTTTCAACATCATCCCGGCGATAGGTGGGATATATATCGGGGCCGGCCACGACACATCCGGCGCTGCTGCCGACATAGGGTTTCCCTTGGAGGACAGCAGTGCGGATCAGATCGGCACAGCCTGTTTCCTGGATTTTTTCCAGCAGATAAAAGGTATTGCCACCGGCGATATAAAGGATATCGGCTTCATCGATATCCCGGGCAATCTTTGCTGGCGATTTACCAACGATTGAATAATCAACCGTCTCCATGCCGATTTCGCTCCAAGCATCTCGATCGGCACGAATCCATGGCCAATCCCCCGCTTCACACTCGGCAGCGGTGATAACGAACAAAACCCGGGAACCTGGTTTGACAGCCATTCTGCCGACAATTGCGGAGATTACCAGGCAACCGGCGGAAGCCAGATATATCCGTTTCATTACCCGCTCCAAGAGGATCCGGCAACATCGATCCCGATCAGGAGATCAAACCGAATTCGCGTCCCACTTTTGCGTAAATATCCAGCATCCGGTGCAGGTGCTCATCGGTGAGGATGGCAATATAACTGGTACGTACCAGTTGCAGTCCTTGCGGAACGGCCGGAGAAATGACGGCATTGACGAACAGTCCTTCATCCAGGAGCCGTCGCCAGACCTGGAAAGTTTTTATATCATCGCCGATGACGATGGGAACGATCGGAGTGATCCCGTCCAATATCTTGAATCCCAATTCCTTCAGGCTTTTCCGCATGAAATGGCCGATCTGGATCAGCCGCTCCGTACGCTCCGGCTCCCGCTTCATGATTTTCAAGGCGGCATGGACCGCGGCGACATTGGCCGGGGCCATGGAAGCGCTGAAGATAAGGGCAAGTGAGGTATGTTTGACGTAATCGATCACTGCCCGGTTTGACGCGATGAAGCCTCCCAGTGAAGCAAATGATTTGCTGAACGTACCCATGACGATATCGACATTCTGTCCGTTTTTCATTTGATAATGACTGGCCGTACCCAAGCCTCCCTTTCCCAGAACGCCGAGCGAATGAGCTTCATCCAGCATTACTCTGGCTTTGTATTTCCTGGCAAGCTCCGCCATTTCCGGGAGATTGACCACGAACCCGGACATGCTGAAGACACCGTCGGAGACGATCAGCTTGGGAGCATCAATGGGGATTTTCTTGAGGACCTTTTCCAAACTCTGCATATCGTTGGTATGATAGCGGATGACATTGGCCCCCATGGCTTTCGACATCAGGGTGCCGACAACGATACTGGCATGATTGTCCTTATCGGTGATCAGATATTCATCCTTGGTCACCAGAGTGGAGATGGTTCCCTGGTTGGAGAGAAAGCCGGTCGTGAACAAGAGGCAACTCTCCATGCCGACGAAATCGGCTAATTCCTCTTCCAGGGCTTCATGCAAAACCAGCGTACCATTCAAATACCGGGATCCGGAACAACTCGTACCGAACTTGTCTATGGCCTGTTTGGCGGCCGCCATGACCTCCGGATGTTTGGAGAGGCCAAGATAATTGTTGCTTCCGGCCATCAGAATTTCCTTGCCGCCGATCTGGACAACCGCGCCCATGTTTTCTTCGATCGGTTGGAAGTAGGGGTAAACACCTAATGCCTGGACCTCCTTATGACGGGTAAATTGCCTGCACTTTTCAAAAATATCCACGGTTTCCTCCTTTACTATATGTTTATTTCAGTATTAACAATCCGTTGGAGACTAAATCATGACCTACGGTCAATAAGGGATCGAGGTCCGCTTGGGACACCTGACCGGTTTCGGCCAATTGGAACACGCCATTAGCCATCCCCCACAGCACCATGGCCGCTTTGCGTTCCGATATGTCGCTTCTCAACTCACCGCTATCGATCCCCCGGCGGATCAGTTGTTGAAGAACCAGCAAACACTGCAGTTTCAGGAATTGGATCGCCTTGAGCAACTGCTGAGAAATCCGGTGTTGGTCGCTGAAGATGTCGATAAAAAACAGCAGACGGTAATACTCATGCTGATCCGTGTAGAACTTTAGATACGCTTCCACGCAGCGTTTAATCCCATCAATTGTGCTTTGGGCTTTCTGAACAGCCTCTTTCAACAAAGCCAGGAGCGAGGCGAGCATATCATGAAGAAGTTGAGCGTAGATTTCTTCTTTACTATGAAAATGGCTGTATATGGTCCCCTTGCTGAACTCGATCTCCTGGGCGATATCATCCAGTGTGACCTGCGGGAATCCCTTGCGGGCGAAAAGTTGCTTTGCTGTTTCCAGGATCCGTTCACGCCTGTTGTCGAAGTCTCGTTGTTTTCGTTCCTTTATTCCCATCTTACCTTCAGTTTATTTTTGACCATGAGTCAGACTTTATATATAATTCATAATTTTGGAAAAGTCAAGTCGAAATATTTCAGGAACAGGGAGACAGATGAAAATAATGCGAATAAACCGAAGGTCAGCGGGAAAAATTCCACTCTTCCGAAGCGTATTTGGCTTGCAAGGTTTGAAGCTCTTGTCTGTACTTTGTCAATTCAGTGTCAAATGGTTGCAGAGTCGCTCCGGAAAACTCCTGAAAAGACTGAACCAATGCTTGTGAAAGTTCTTCACGAGTTGTCCTGGACGTTTCATTCAGGGTGGTCATGGCGGAACGGATCATGTCGGGTCGGGAATTGGCTCCTTGCGCATACATGTCGTAATCCATGGTGAATGGGATTGAACCATGTTGCAATAAAGCTGTGTTATCGCGTTTTTGCGCCGATCCGATTATTTTTTTTCCATTTACTTCGATTTCATGAGGAGTGGGAAAAGAGAAGCATGGGTGGTCGCTGCGTGACATTTCGGGTGTGCTGCCTGAAGAGAGGCAGGCATTCACGCCCACCCGCAGCAAAGCTTTTACCAGTACCTGCGAGATCAACAGGTAGGATTGATATAAATCATGATCTCTATAGAAGAGATCTTCCGAGGAAACTAGGGCATAGGTCAATTCGTCATGATGCAGAACTGTTTTTCCGCCAGTTATCCGGCGAACGGATTCACAGCCATGGGTTTCGATAAACTTCCGATTAATGGCTCGTGTATTTTTTTGGGATACTCCGTAGGAGAATGATGGTTTCGCCCAAGAATACAACCGTAAGAACCCGCACCTTTCCCGATGGCATATCTGAAATAGGATTTCATCGATTGCCATATTTTCGGCTGCACCGCGGGCTGGGTCACAGAGCAGAAACCAATTCACCATTGCCTATTTCTTGGTGTTTTTTCCGGCGAATGGTGGTTCTTTCGACTCCTTCACCTGATCGGCAACTGCCTGTGAATCAGGATTGGAACCAGTGGTTTCCCGATTCTTCATATCCACGTTGCCTTCAAAATAAGCCCCGTCTGCAATGATCACTTTCGGGGCTTGGATATTACCCTGGAGGTGACCCCCGCTGACGATTTCAACCAGATTGCGGGCCTTGATATTCCCCGTTACTTTCCCCTGAATGATCACACCGAAGGCATCGATTTCCGATTGGAGGACGGCATTGCGGCCGATAGTCAATTTTTTCTTGACCGTGATGTTTCCCTCCACTCGAGCATCGATCGTCGTCTCATCATCCGAATGAATGTTACCTTTTAGAGTCAAGGTGCGACCACTGATTGCCGAAGGTTGAGAAGATCCATGGACCACCGGTTCACTGGGTTGCGAGGAAAACGCAGGCTGAGGAGCCTCTGGCTTCTTGGAACTGAATACCGGCATGTGTTCTCCTTTATCCAAAAAATGGAAAAAAGCGGGCAACGGGATTTGAACCCGCAACACCAAGCTTGGGAAGCTTGTACTCTACCATTGAGCTATGCCCGCTTCCATTTTATTTGGCAGCTGATTTGGTTGTCTTTTCCTTTTTTTTCGCCTTCGGTGTAAACTGATAGTCGACCATTTCCAGAATCGCCATTTCTGCCCCGTCGCCCTTGCGAAAATCCGAATGGAGGAGCCGTGTATACCCACCAGCCCGGTCCATGAAGCGAGGGGCTACTTCGTTGAACAGGAGATGTACTGTCTTTCTTTTGAAGAAAAAGGCGAAGGCCCGGCGTTTGTCGGCAAGGCTTCCCGATTTTCCAATGGTGATCATCCGTTCCACGATCGGTTGGACCGCTTTGGCTTTGGCGAGTGTGGTCTCTACCCGGTTTTTTTCGATCAGCGAAGCGGCTAGGTTTTTCAGGAGAGCCTTACGGTGAGAGGGGGTTCGATTCAATTTATAGCCACTCTTTTGATGTCTCATGCTTCCTCTGTTTCCTCCATCATTTCGACTTTTTCATCGGTTTTATCGTATTTTTCTTGGAATTGTTCTTTCAATCGATCCGGTAGCTTTTGCCCAAGATTCAATTCAAACTCGGAAAGCTTATGAATGATCTCTTCCAATGATTTCTTTCCAAAATTTTTTGAATTGAGAAGCTCATGCTCGGTCCGTTCAACCAATTCATAGATGTAATCAACACCGAGGCGTTTCAAGCATTTCAAAGCGCGTACCGAAAGTCCGAGTGTTTCCACCGTTTTTTCGAGGATATCAGCTTTACTCTCGATGGATATCCCGATATCCGCTTCGGTGGAGGATTTGATCTTCTCAAAATCGGGTTGGTCAAGAAATATGGCCAGGTGATCCCGAAGGATTTTCCCGGCGCGTGTGAGTGCGGTTTTCGGCGATAAACTGCCATTGGTCCAGATTTCCATAACCAGTTTTTCATAATCGGTTGTTTTTCCGACTCGAGCGGGTTGGATGGAATAGTTGACCTTTTCAATCGGATTGAAATTGGCGTCGACAGGAATGAAATCAATCGGGAGTGTCTCATCGAAGTTCAGATCGGCCACTCGGAATCCTACTCCCTTTTTGATTTGAATTTCCGCCTGGAATTTTCCCTTTTCTTCCAGATAGGCAATATGAATTTTTTTATCGAGCACTTCTACGCTACCGTCACCTTCAATATCACTGGATAAGACTTCACCGGGCCCTTCTTTCTGGATACGGACGATCCGGGATTCTTCCCCATCGAGCTTGAAGGGGATGTTCTTGATGTTGAGGATGATATTCAGCACGTCTTCATAGATTCCAGGAATGACCGAAAATTCATGCAGGACGCCATCGATGCGCACTGCACTGACCGAAGCTCCTTCGATTAAGGATAAAAGGACTCGGCGCAGAGCGATGCCGATCGTGGTACCATATCCGCGTTCGAATGGTTCGGCACTGAATTTTCCATAGGCGGGACTGAGATCTTCGATCTCCAGTCGTCTGGGGCGTTGGTAATTAAAATGCATCTCTACCTCCCTACTTGGAATAGAGCTCAACAATCAGGCGCTCCTCAACATCTTTCAAGGATATATCCTCTCGTTGGGGGATTGCATTGATTTTTCCGTTCATCTTGTCAAGATCGACCAGGAGCCATCCAGGCACTTCCACCAATCCGCGGACATCCCGTATGGTGGCTTTCAATGCCTCATTGACATGAGCTCGTTCCCGAAAGGACACTTCGTCGTTCAATTTAAGGATAAAGGAGGGAATCGAAACCTTCTTTCCGTTTACGGCGATGTACCCATGCTTGATCAACTGTCTGGCATGCCCACGTGAATAGGCCAGGTTCATCCGATATACGATATTGTCCAGACGCAGTTCGAGGTGTCTCAACAGGTTTTCTCCGGTAATCCCCTTCTTACGGCTGGCGGCATCGAAAAAATGGCGGAATTGCCGCTCTCCGACTCCATAGAACCGTTTCACTTTCTGTTTTTCCCGCAATTGATTCTTATAATGGGATTTTCGGAAATTGACCCGCGCGCCTTTCTGACCGGGGGGATAATTCCGTTTTTCCACTGAGCATTTTTCCGACAAGCACCGTTTTCCTTTGAGAAACAGTTTTGTACCTTCTGCTCGGCACAAGCGGCACAAAGATTCTATATTCTTACCCACGAAAATCCTCCTTAAATCCTACGTTTTTTGGGGGGGCGGCAGCCGTTGTGAGGAATCGGTGTGACATCACGAATCGATCTGACTTGAAACGAAGTTCCGCTTATGGTACGAATCGCGCTTTCACGACCGGCTCCGGGTCCTTTCACTCTGACTTCCAAAGATCGGACACCGAGGTTTTCAGCATCCTTCAGGGCCTTTTCCGCAGCCAACTGAGCAGCGAATGGTGTCGATTTTCTTGAACCTTTGAATCCCACCATTCCCCCTGAAGCCCAAGAGAGTACTTTGCCATCCGGATCGGTAATGGTGATGATGGTGTTGTTGAAAGTGGAGTGAATATATAAAATCCCGTGGGGGATGACCTTCTTTTCCTTCTTCTTGGTTTTTTGTGTCGGTTTTTTCTGGGTCATCACATGCCTCCGTTATTTCTTCTTCTTGATCATAGCGCCTCGCGGACCCTTGCGGGTACGAGCGTTCGTTTTGGTACGCTGCCCGCGGACCGGTAATCCCCGCTTGTGACGGCGGCCACGATAACAATTGATATCCATCAACCGCTTGATATCATGATTGACTCTTTTTTTCAGGTCACCTTCTACCATTTCGTTGGTTTCGATGAATTTCCGGATCCGTGCCAATTCTTCTGGTGTTAAGTCTTTCACCTTTTTATTGACATCGACTTTCACCGTTTCCAATATGGTTCGAGATTTCGGTCGGCCGATCCCAAAAATATAGGTTAAACCGATCTCAGCTCGTTTGTTGTTGGGAACTTCGACTCCAGCGATTCTAGCCACTTTGCCTCCTTATCCCTGTCTTTGCTTATGTTTTGGCTCTTTGCAGATCACTCGGATCACGCCCTTGCGCTTGATGATTTTACATTTATTACAGATTTTCTTCACCGATGCACGCACTTTCATGTTGTCCTCCTATTTAAATCGATAAATAATTCGTCCTCTGGTCAGATCATATGGAGAAATCTCCATCAATATCTTATCGCCCGGCAGAATGCGGATATTGTTCTTACGCATTTTTCCCGAGGGGTGACCGACTACCCGGTGATGGCTTGAATCCAGTTCCACCAGAAACAAGGCGTTTGGGAGAGATTCGATGATCGTACCCCGCACCTCGATCACATCTTTTTCCTTGTTCGGCATCATAACCTCGTCAGTATTTCCGGGCCGTTCTCGGTGATCACCACCGAATGCTCGTAATGGGCGGAAAGACTGTGATCGACCGTTACCACCGTCCACTGGTCAGCCAATGTCTTCACCTCATAACCGCCGGCATTGATCATTGGTTCGATCGCCAGGGTCATACCTGTTCGCAATCTCGGCCCTTTCATACCGGTGTCAAAATTCAAGATCTGCGGATCCTCATGCAATTGCCTGCCGATCCCATGCCCGGTCAGATCGCGGACAATCTCGAATCCCTGGGCTCGCACCACCCGATCGATCGCTCGCGAGAGGTCCCCCAGGCAATTCCCGGAGACCGCTTCCTTGATTCCGGCATCCAAGGCGTTTTTGCAGGTAGTCATCAACCTTCTGGCTTCGGATGAAACGGGACCGACCGCATAGGTCCAGGCTCCGTCGCTATAATACCCTTGGTAACATGATCCGACATCGATTCCGATGATATCCCCTTCCTGGAGAATTCGTTCCCTGGAGGGGACGCCGTGCACCACCTCCTCGTTGATGGAGGCACAGATTGTCGCTGGGTAAGCGGCCCGATTTTCACCACCACCGTACCCTTTGAAAGCGGGCTTGCCCTTCATGCGCAGAATTGTCTGTTCAGCCCATTGGTCCAGTTCAAGGGTGGTTACTCCCGGTTTGATCATTGTCTTCATGCCGTCGAGAACAGCAGCGATAATCCTTCCGGCTTCGCGCATCATTTCAATTTCCCGATCTGTCTTGACAATGATCATGAGAGCCATTTCCTGGTTCGCTGATAAACTTCCGCCGGTGTCCCCTCAGCCTCGATCCGAATCAATTTTTTTTGTTTTTCATAATAATCGATGACTGGAGCGGTCGATTCGAGATAGATCCGTATCCGCTGACGGATGGTTTCGGGTAGATCATCGGGCCTTCTGTTCACCGCCGCGCCACAAATATCACAGATCCCTTCGCGGACAGGCTGTTTGCCATTGAGGTTGTAAATGGCGCCGCAACCCGTGCAGGTCAGACGGGAAATCAGCCGGTCGACCACCGTCTGTTCAGCGACTTCCAAAGCCAGTACGAGCTCATCTGAGACGGTCAGTTGTTGGAGTGACATGGCCTGGGGAAGGGTCCGGGGGAAGCCATCCAGAATATATGCAGCCAGGACGGTTTCCCGGGCCAGGCGTTGTTTAACCAGGTCGATCATCATCGCATCCGCAACCAGGTCTCCAGACTCGATTACTTTCTGAACTTTCAGGCCGAGGGGGGTTTTCCTTTTGATCTCTTCCCGGATCAGATCGCCGGTGGAGATTTTCAGATATGAAAATTCGGCGACGATCATATCGGCAATCGTACCCTTGCCGGAACCGGGAGCGCCAAAGAGGAGAATCCGCTTCATGCTCTTCGACCCCGAATCCTTCCTTTAGACGAATACGAATCGTAATTCCGCATAGTTAATTGCGATTCGATCTGCTGCATGGTATCCATGGCGACGCCGACAACGATCAGGATCGAGGTGCCACCGAAATAGAACTTCAAGCCAAATCCTTCATAGAAGAACTTGGGGAGAAATGCCTCCAATTTTGCACCGATGATGGGAATAGCGCCAACTTTGAATCCGGTCATCAAAAACTCGGGGAGAAGCGCCACCACAACCAGATAGATGGCACCGATGAAGGTGATCCTGGAGAGGACCGTATCGATGTAGTCGGACGTATTCTTGCCGGCCCGATAGCCGGGGATGAAGCCGCCGTACTTGCGAAGGTTTTCGGAAACATCCTGGGGATTGAAGACGATGGAGATGTAGAAGTAGGTGAAGAAGATGATGAAGGTGATGTAAAGAAGATTGTAAAGAGGCATACCGAAGCCGAGTTGCTGAGAAATCTTCTGCGCCCATGGTTTCTGGATCATCTGGGCGATCGTGGCCGGGAAGGTGATGACCGACGAGGCAAAGATGATGGGGATGACGCCGCCGGTGTTCAATTTGAGCGGCAAAAATGTACTCTGTCCGCCCATCATACGCCGACCTTGGATTCGCTTGGCGTAGGTAATGGGTATCCGCCGCTGCGCCATTTCCACGAAACAGATGAAAACAATGACCCCCGTCATCAGGATCAGTATTGGCAGGATCGTCAAGATGTTCATTTCACCGGTTTTTACCGATTCGAAGGTACGAATGGCGCCGGGAACAAAGTCGACGACGATGCCGGCGAAAATGATCAGGGAGATTCCGTTGCCGATCCCCCGTTCAGAGATCTGTTCACCCAGCCACATGATGAATACGGTCCCGGTGGTCAAGGTCAAAACGGTCAGTATCCGGAATCCCCATCCGGGGGAGGTGACGACCGGGATACCACTTGGATTCATGTGTTCCAGTCCCCAGGCAATTCCGAATCCCTGCACCAAACAGATCAAAATGGTGCCGTACCGGGTATATTGGGTAATCTTTTTCTTCCCCAGTTCACCTTCCTTGGCAATTCTTTCCAGGTAAGGCCAGACCACCTGCAGTAGTTGTAGGATGATGGAAGCGCTTATGTATGGCATGATTCCCAGGGCAAAGATCGTCATCCTGGACATGTTTCGCCCTGAAAACATATCGATGAAGCCGAGCAGAGTACCGCTGGCCCGTTCGAAAAAATCCTTCAGGGCATCGGAGTTCAATCCCGGAGTCACGATCTGGGAACCGATCCGGTATACCGCCAAAAGCGCCAGGGTAAAGAGAACTCTCCTCCGGAGCTCGGGAACCATAAAGATGTTTCTGAGGAAACGGATCACCTTATTCTCCTTTCATGAGTACGGCTTCGCCGCCCGCTTTGCCGATTTTTTCCATGGCTGTTTTGGAAAATGCGTGGGCGTGAATTTTCATCTTCCGCTTCAGTGTCCCCTGTCCCAAAATCTTGATCGCCAGTTTTTTCTTTCTGGCCAAGCGATTGGCGAAGAGAGTTTCAGGAGTCACCTCGGAGACATCGAGACGATTCAACATCTCAAGGTTGACCAGATTGTATTCCTTTTTAAAAATACTGGTGAATCCCCGCTTGGGAATCCGCCGGACCAGGGGCATCTGACCACCCTCAAAATGCAAATTGCGGCTGAACCCACTTCGTGATTTCTGGCCGTTCTGACCACGGGCAGCCGTTTTCCCACGCCCGGAACCGGGGCCTCGTCCGACACGGCGTCTATGTTTAATCGCGCCCTTTGCGGGCTTGAGATTTCCGAGATGAATCATTGCCAACCTCCTCGACCTGAAGTAAAAATTCGACCTTGCGGATCATCCCCAGAATTTCGGGACGTTTTTGGCGGATCACTTCGGAATTGATTTTCTTCAAGCCCAATCCCTTGACCACCGCTCTCTGTTTCTCGGTCCGGCCGATCACACTGCGTACCAATTTGATCTTGATCAGAGGCAACTGCTCTTTCTTCTTCACTGCCATATATCCTCCGTCTTCAGGTTCCGTTTCTGTCCGATCTGATCGGGGTGCATAAGCGATTTCAACCCACTGATTGTCGCCCGGGCGACGGTGATCGGATTCTTGCTCTTCAAGATTTTGGTCAGGATGTTTCGGATTCCGGCCAATTCCAGAATGATCCTGACCGCACCGCCGGCGATGATACCGGTGCCTGGAGAAGCAGGCCGTAAAACCACTTGCGATGCCCCATAGCGACCGACTCTCCGATAGGGAATCGTATCATTAACGATGGGGACCTTGACCAGTTTTTTCTTGGCGTCAGCTACCGCTTTCTTGATCGCCAGGGGGACCTCCCGGGCTTTCCCGTTGCCCAATCCGACACGGCCATTCTTGTCGCCGACGATGACGGCAGCCGAAAACCGCAGGTTCTTACCGCCCTTTACGACTTTGGTAACCCGGCGGATGGAAATCACCTCTTCTTCAAAAACTTCTACATTTTCGAATTCCTGCACGCTTCATCTCCTTAAAAACGGATGCCCTTTCCCCGGGCAGCATCGGCGAATGCTTTCACCCGGCCAGAATACACATAGACGTTCCGATCGAAGACAACGGAGTCGATCTTCTTTTCTTTCAGCCTTTCCGCAATCACTTCACCCATCGTTTTTGCCGCTTCCAGCGACTTGGCGCTCTTCAACTTCTCTTTCACCGTCTTTTCTAAGGTGGATGCGGCGATGATGACTTTGTGGTTGAGATCATCGATGATCTGGGTATATAAATATTTGTTGCTCTTAACGATGATCATCCGAGGCCGTTCAGGTGTTCCCTGTACACGAGCACGAATGGAGCGGCGCACACGAAGGTTCTTCCTTTTTCTGATGATGTATTTCTCAGTGATCATGATCATACTCCAGCGGCTTTCCGTACTTTCTGCCGCAAATACTGGCCGGTGATACGGATCCCTTTCAACTTGTACGGTTCAACCGGGCGCAGGCTCTTGATATTTGCACAAACTTGACCGAGAAGGTGTTTATCGATCGAGTGAAGGACGAAACTCCCGGGGTTTTCCTGAGTCGCAGAAATCCCCTTGGGAAGCTTGAAATCGACGGGATGGGAGTGCCCCACCTGGAGGTTGATCACATCCCCTTTGACGGTGGAGCGCCAGCCTTTTCCGACCACTTCCAGTTTCTTGGAAAACCCGCTGGTCAGGCCCAATACGGCATTGCGGATCAGGCTCCAGGTCAGTCCTTGCAGGGCTTTGTGATCATCACTCGTCCGATTGACCCAGACCTTCCCTTCCTCGGTCTTGACTTCGATTCCCTGCGGGACAGGTACTTCCAGTTCTCCCTTTTGTCCCTTTACTTGAACTTTATTTCCTTGCACGGTGACGGTCAGCCCTTTTTCAAAAATGATCGGTTTTGCTGCTAGACGTGACATCGTTCCTCCTACCAGATCTGGACCAGGACTTCACCGCCCAAATTCCGTTTTTTACATTCCTTGCCTGAAAAAACACCCTGTGGCGTCGACAGAATGGACACGCCCATGCCATCGAGGGCTTTGGGAATGTCGTCCATGGGCACATATACCCGGCGTCCGGGTTTTGATACCCGCTTCAATCCTTCGATGACGCTAATTTTCCCCGGCATGTACTTCAGCTCGACAACCAAGGCGGCGGGGAAAGACGTTTTATCGATCTTATATCCGGTTATGTAGCCGTCCTTTTGAAAGATCTTGACGATCTCTTCCTTGATCTTGGAATAGGGAATGGCGACCGTTTTTTTCTGGATCAGAAATCCATTCCGGATTCTGGTCAACATATCAGCGATGGGATCTGTATGAGTCATGCTCGCTCCTTACCAGGACGATTTGGCTACACCGGGGATCTCGCCACGCAGAGACAACTCCCGGAAACACAACCGGCACAGGTCGAACTTCCGGTAGACAGCGCGAGGCCGTCCGCAGATTCGGCAACGGATCCGGTGACGTGTGGAGAATTTCGGCTTCAACGTCGATTTATACTTCAGACTGGTTTTTGCCATAACGATCCTCCTATGATCGAAACTGAATGCCAAGGAACTTCAACAGGGCCAGGCAATCCCGACTGGTCTTGGCCGTAGTGACGAAGGTGATGGACATGCCCTTGGTTTTTTCCACTTTACTGTAGTTGATTTCGGGAAACACGAGTTGGTCCTTCATGGAGATGGTGTAATTGCCGCGTCCATCCATCGATTTGGGCGACAAACCGCGAAAATCCTTGATACGGGGCAGAACAACCGTGGCAAACCGATCCATGAATTCATACATCCGTTGGCCGCGCAGAGTCACCATGGCCCCGACCGCTTGGCCAGCGCGAACGCGAAAGGAGGCAATCGATTTCTTGGCGCGGCGAATCGCCGGTTTCTGCCCGGTAATGAACCCCAGTTCTTCTACCACCTTGTCCAGTACCTTGATGTTTTGGGTGGCTTCCCCGACTCCGGAATTGATGACGATCTTTTCCAACCGGGGGACCAACATAATATTGCACAATTGTAGTTCTTCCTTCAGGGCCGGAACCCCTTCGGTTTTGAATTTCTCGTATAGACGGCTCATCATATACCTCTAATCAATCACGATACCGCATTTCCGGCAAACCCGCTGCTTTCCCGAAGGAGTTTCTTTCACTCCCAAACGGACTCCCTGTTCGCATTCTTTGCAGTAATACATGACCTTCTCGATGGGAATGGCGCCCTCTCGTTCAACGATACCGCCCTTGATATTCTTCTGGGGATTGGGCCGGACATACTCGTGAATCATGTGGATTTTTTCCACCACCACCCGATTCTTTTCGGGGATGGTACGGAGAACCTTCCCGACTTTTTTTCGATCCCCCTTGCGACCGCTGATGATCACCACGGGATCGTTTTTTTTCAATTTGAAATTCTTCATATTACAACACCTCCGGGGCCAGGGAGATGATCTTCATAAATTTTTTCTCCCTCAGCTCTCTGGCGACCGGTCCGAAAACACGGGTTCCGACCGGCTCATTGGCCTTATCGATAATGACGGCCGCATTATCCGAAAAGCGGATATAGGACCCGTCCTTCCGACGGACTTCCTTGCGTGTGCGTACAATCACCGCGCGGACAACCTCGCCTTTCTTGATCTTGGCATTGGGCTCGGCAGCCTTGACCGAGGCGATGAAGACATCCCCGATCCGGGCAATTCGGCTGACATCACCACCCAGGGCGCGGATGAACATCACTTCCTTGGCACCGGAGTTGTCCGCCACTTTCAGTTTAGTTTGCATCTGAATCATGGGACACCTCCATGGCATGATCGGTGGCAACGACCGCCACCACCAGCCAGCGCTTCGTTTTGCTGATCGGCCGGACCTGTTTGATGGTCACGAAATCGCCGGGTTTGCATTGGTTCTTCTCATCATGCGCCTGGTATTTCGTTTTGATCTTGATGATCTTCTTGTAAACGGGGTGTTGAAACACCCGTTCGACGTGTACAGTGATCGTTTTCTCCGACTTGGCGGCGATGACGATCCCCTGCAACTGCCGTTCAACTCTTTTTCTTTCTGCTTGTTTCATCACTGGACCCCTTCTCTTTTTCCGTCATTATCGTGATCATTTTGGCGATATCTTTTCGTGTTCCCCTAATCTTGTGAGGGTTTTCGGCCTGTCCCAGGCTTTTTTGCATTTTTTGCTTAAACAGTTTGTCTTTCGATTCTTGGATTTTCACTCTGAGTTCGTCCAGCGACCAGGTTTTGATCTCTTTCGTTTTCATCAGTGAACTCCTATCTGGTGTCTGGAAAGAAACCGGGTCTTGATCGGAAGTTTGGCAGCGGCGAGATGCATCGCTTTTTTCGCTATCTCCTCGGTAACTCCTTCCAATTCAAACAGGATTCTGCCGCGACGGATGACATCGACCCAGAATTCCGGATCACCTTTCCCCTTTCCCATTCTCACTTCTATCGGTTTCTTGGTAACCGGTTTCCATGGAAAGGTGCGAATCCAGAGCTTGCCGCCACGTTTGATGAAGCGGTTGATGGCGACACGCCCGGCTTCGATTTGACGGGCTGTAATCCAGTTATTTTCCAGGGCCTGGAGACCGAAATCTCCAAACGCCAATGTATTTCCCTTAGTGGCAATCCCTCTGCGTTTGCCGCGGGATACCTTACGAAACTTTACCTTGGCTGGCATCAACATGACTACTCTCCTTTTTCCTCGATCTCGATTTCTTGGCGGCGATAGCGCTCTTTCTCCTTGTCATGGACGTAAATCCAGACTTTGATACCGATCTGCCCATAATCGGTGAAGGCTTCGGTGAAACCGAAATCGATATCCGCTCTCAGTGTTTGCAGGGGGAGTTTACCGACCAGGTACCATTCGGAGCGGGCAATTTCAGCGCCGCCCAGACGCCCCGACAAGCGGATTTTAACTCCTGTGGCACCGGCCCGGAGGGTCGAATCGACAGCTTTACGCATGGCCCGGCGGTAGGAGATGCGGCGCTGAATCTGGAACGAAACCCCTTCGGCCACGAGCTGGGCGACCAATTCCGGACTCTTGATTTCAATGACGTCGACCAGTATTTTTTCCAGAGGTTTCCGGGTGATACCGGCGACAAATCTTTTCAACTCCTGAACCCCGACTCCGCCCTTACCGATAATGATTCCCGGTCGAGCCGTATTGATCTGCACCCGGAGAGTATCGGCAATCCGTTTGATTTCGATCGAGGCGATGCCGGCATGTTTGTATTTCTCACGCAACAATTTGCGGATCTTGATATCGGTATGGAATTGTTCGCGATAGGTTTTTCCCTTTCCGTACCAGAGTGAGAACCAATCCTTGTTGAACCCCAGGCGAAATCCATATGGATGTGTTTTCTGTCCCATTATGACCCCTTTCTTTCTTCTAGGTAAAGCGTAATATGAGCATAGTGTTTCTTGATCCGCATGGCCCGGCCTCGGGGAGCGGTGCGAAAGCGCTTCAATCCCGGAGCTTGTCCCACATGAGATCTTGATATATAGAGCCTATCGACATCCACGTTGGGGAATTTCACCTGGGCATTTGCCAGAGCCGACCGCAGGATTTTGGTAACGATCGTAGCCGCTTTCTTCTTCCGGCAAAAGCGCAGGATCGTCAATGCCTCTCCGGCGTCCTTTCCCTGAATCAGATTGACCACCAGTTGGCTTTTTCGCGGGGAGATATCGATGTATCGTCCTCTTGCTACTGCAAGTTCAGCCATTACTGCCTCCTCATCACGTTTTGGCCTTACTGTCCTTCGACGTATGGCCTCTGTAGTTTCTCGTTTCCGCAAATTCTCCGAGCTTGCAGCCGACCATATTTTCGGTAACAAAGATCGGAATGAACTTCTTTCCGTTGTGAACAGCCATGGTCATTCCCACCATTTCGGGAATCACGGTGGAGCGACGCGACCAAGTCTTGATCACTTCCCGTTTTTGTTCCTTCTTGGCGCTGATCACCCGTTCATACAGTTTTTCAGCGATGTATACGCCTTTTTTCAACGATCTGGGCATTTCCCTATGTTCTCCTTTTCACAATGAATTTCGTCGTTTTCTTGTTGGAGCGGGTTTTATATCCCTTGGTCGGTTTCCCCCAGGGAGTGACCGGGTGTCGGCCGCCCTTGGTCTTCCCTTCGCCACCGCCATGCGGGTGATCGATAGGGTTCATGACCGTGCCGCGCACGTGGGGACGCCAGCCGAGCCAACGCGTCCGCCCGGCTTTTCCGATCTCAATATTACTGTGTTCGACATTTCCCAATTGACCGATGGTGGCCCGGCAATTGACATGGATCTTCCGTAATTCGCCGGAGGGCATCCGCAGCAGTGCGTATTTTCCTTCCTTTGCCATCAGGACAAGGCCGGCCCCGGCTGAACGACCGATCTGACCGCCGCGACCAATCGAAAACTCAACGTTGTGAAGGGTGGTACCGATCGGGATGTTCTTGATCAGCATCGCATTTCCGATCGACAATTCAGATTCCTTGTCGGTGGAGATGATCGGGTCTCCGACCTTGATGCCGAGAGGGGCGAGAATATACCGCCGGTCACCGTCGGCGTATTTGACCAGGGCGATCCGCGGAGTCCGGTTGGGATCGTATTCGATCGATTCGATGGTGCCGGGTACTTCGACCTTATCGCGCTTGAAATCAATGATTCGGTACTTCTGTTTGCTGCCGCCGCCGCGATGGCGCATCACCAGGCGTCCCTTGTTGTTACGGCCGCCATTTCTCTTCTTGACCGCCAGCAGTTTGCGGTAGGGTTCGTCCCGGGTGATCTCCTCGAAAGAAAACCCACTGCGGTTGCGCATGCCGGGAGTAACGGGGTTGAACGACTTGATGCCCATCAGACCACCTCGATATATTCAATCATTTTCACATCGGGTTTCAATTTGACATACGCCTTTTTCCAGTCTGCACGGCGGCCGATATATCGGCCGTATCGTTTTTCCTTGCCCTGGAAGCGCATTATTTTCACCCATTCGACCTTGGTGTGAAAAATCTCTTCAACCGCCTTTTTTACCATAATCTTGTTAACCATCGGGTGAACCTTGAAACACAGCATGCGGTTTTTTTCTTTCAGCGCAGTCGATTTTTCCGTCACCATCGGAGCCAGAATCATATCCCGATAATCCAGCTTCATTTTAAAACCTCCACAAGCTGCTTCACCGCATCAACGGAAAACATGATGTAGTTGAAATTCAGCGAATCATAGATGTTCATCTCTTTGAAATCGATCGCCTTCACGCCCTGGATATTTCGGGTCGAAAGCATCAACTGTGAGTTTTCCCGATTATCGACGATCAGCAGCTTGTCGTAGTTGAAATTGTTCAGGGAATTGAGGATATCCCGGGTTTTGAGTGAGGTCAGACTGAACTGATCGACGATGTATATCCGCTCGTTGCGCATCTTGTCGGAAAGAACCGATTTGATCGCATTTCTGCGGGCTTTCTTGGGAATATCGTAAGAGTAATCGCGGGGTTTAGGCCCGAAAGTGATTCCACCCTTTCTCCAGAGCGGAGACCGCACCGCTCCCATGCGGGCTCGCCCGGTTCCCTTCTGCTTCCAGAGCTTTTTCCCGGAGCCGCTGACTTCGGACCGGGTCTTGGTGGACGCCGTTCCCTGACGTTGCGAGGCATTGAAGGATTTCACCGCTTCGTAGATCAGGTGTTCCTTCAATGGGTAATCGAACACTTCCTCGGGCAACTCGATTTCAGAGACGTCGGTATTAGTTAAATCTTTGACCTTTACTTTCAACATCCCTATCTCCTTTTGAAGGATTTTTTCAACAGGACGACATAATTGCCTTTGAAGCCGGGTACCGCTCCCTTCACGAGGATGATATTCGTTTCGGCATCGACGCTGATCACCTTCAACCCGGAAATCGATCTTTTCTTGCCACCCATACGACCGGGCATCCCTTTACCTTTGATGACACGACCGGGGTAGGTGTTGGCACCGGCTGAACCGATGGCGCGGTGAAACATCGAGCCATGGGTGCTTCGTCCTCCATGGTATCCATGACGGCGGATGACGCCCTGAAACCCTTTGCCTTTCGTTGTTCCCACGACGGTCACCATTTCGTTCACTTCGAAGATATCAGCCTTGACCGTATCTCCAACGTTGATGCTGTCGGCTTCGGCATACAATTCCCGAAGAATTCGGGTCGGCGGGACATTGGCTTTTTCAAAATGTCCTTTCATCGCCTTGTTGACATTCTTTACACGCTTGGCTTCGACAAAGCCCAACTGCAATCGCGATCCATTCGCCAAAGCATCTTTTTTCACAATTACGCAGGGGCCGGCCTGGATTCGAGTCACCGGAACCACATGGCCTTCCTCGTCGAATATCTGAGTCATTTCAATCTTTTTTCCAATCAGACCTTGAATCATAGGGGCCTTCCTTAGCTGGACTTCACCTCGACTTCCACACCGGCCGGCAAATCCATTTTCTTCAACTCGGCTATGGTGTCGTCGTTGTGTTCCCGTATTTCGATCATTCTGGTGTGCGTACGCCGTTCGAAATGTTCCCGAGACCTTTTATCGGTATGGGGAGATCGGAGCACACAGTATTTTTCAATCCTTGTAGGCAACGGAATCGGGCCGTTGACTCTGGCGCCGGTTCGCTTTGCCTTGGAAACGATCTCGGCTGCACTTTTATCAAGTACCCGATTGTCGAACGATTTCAATTTGATTCGTATTTTAGTCAACATCGACGGTTCACTCCACTATATCGGTCACGCTGCCGGCGCCGATGGTCCGCCCGCCTTCACGGATGGCGAACTTCAGCCCCTTGTCCATGGCCACCTTCGTGATCAACTCGATCTCCAGATTGGCGTTGTCACCGGGCATC
>Ga0105099_10000115_pt1 | contig 49752 bp, 52 predicted proteins | sample PPLLak3cmMay2015_2_FD_79138 | JGI IMG/M metagenome (GOLD analysis project Ga0105099, IMG submission 79138) | Freshwater sediment microbial communities from Prairie Pothole Lake near Jamestown, North Dakota, USA - PPLs Lake P8 Core (1) Depth... | ecosystem: Environmental > Aquatic > Freshwater >... | reverse complement strand
GGTCGTGAACGACCGGCCGTGTAACGACACGACCGGGAAGACTACACGGCCTGCGTAGCGTCCCCGCTCGCAGTAGCCAAGCCGGAACCGCTTGATCTCATCGTCGCTGACCCCTCTCTCACGGAGGTAAGATGGAACACGGAGCGTTGTACCGTCCCAACAGGGGGTGTATTCGGGAGGGAGATCAACATCGACCTTCGGCTTGGGTGGACGTTTCGTCGCCACCTCCAGAGCCTCCCGGAGTTCACCCTGTAGTCGCGGGATGTACGGGAGCACCTGTGCCGCGAGAATCCGGCGAGCTTCGCTGACCGGGACCTTCTCCACCTCAGCGATGAGACGTACTGGACCACCCGACTCGCCGCAACGCTTACAATCCCAAGCACCCGTCACGGTGTTCACGTACAGGTGCTGAGCTTTCCCACACAGGAAACAGTCCGTTTGTACGTGGTCCCTGCCGGACGGCGTGACGTGACCGGCGAAGCGTTCGAGGTACGCCCGGATGTCGAACCTCACTTCTCAACCTCGTCATGTTCGGGAGCGCTGTCCATCCTCATTCGTTCAAGGTCGCACAACAGTGGTATCAGCTGTCCCTTCTTCCCGGCCCGCCGCTTCCCGATGTACAAGTACAAGCGTGAACCCCCCTTGTCGTCCTTCAACTCGTTGAGCGACGTGAACCATGAAGCCGTCCGTGACTTGTTGTAATCTTCCGCCACCGCCTCCGGCGGGGCAACCTTCCCGGCCCAGGACTTTTCCAGTTGTGTCGTCGCCGCGACTGCGACACCAAAGTCCTGCGCCATCGCCGCGATGTCGTAATGGATGTCTGTGGACTCGTGTCGCTTGTCGTTGTACTTCCGCTGGGAACGTAGGTGGTCTGGCGAATCGATGATCAGGAGCCGTGGAACCCTCCCAGTTGCCAGCTGCCGTGCCTTCAGGACGGCGCGGATGTCCGCTACAGTTCCTGCGTTTGGTGAGATGCGCTCGATGCGTAGAAGGGCATTCATCCGGTCCCAGTTTGCCGTCATCCAACGCTCGAACAGTTCCCGTTCCGGCTTCGTCATCCGATGCTCTCGGATGTTCTCTTCTGGGATTCCCGTGAAGCGTGAGATGTAGCGGGATGCAACAGCTTGCTTGTCCATCTCAGTCGTGACGTGAAGCGCCGGTATCGCCCTGCTCACGGACTTCGCTCCGGTCTGGATCATCGAGATTGACTTGCCGACGTTGGTAACACCGGCGGTCAGATACTCTTCGCCAATCTTGATACCCTTCCAGCGGCGGTCGATGTAGGCGAAGCCGGTGGGAACGAAGTCGCTCAACTGTTCGAGTGTGGGTGCGAGAAGCGACTTTGCGATCTCCAACAGCCCCGTGTCGCCCTCCCGCACCCCTTGTTGCCTGATCTCGCCCTCGCCTTCGCGGATTGCTTCGGTCAGTGCGTCGGCGTCCTTGCGTTCAAGCGCGTCCACGAGCTTCTCAGCGACGGCCGACCCACGCTGGAGCCGATGTTTCTTGACCATCTCATCCAGGACGGACTGCGGCGAGCCTTCGCGGGCGCTCTTGATCTCGCGGATCACACGGACGGCCGCCAACACCTCATCGTCTGTCTTGAACTCCCGCTGGACCCGCTCCATGAGAAGCCGGAAGCCAGGTGCTTCCGAATGGCCCTCAACGCACTCTTTCGCAACGCGCCAAATCCAGTTCCGCTCCGGCCCGTCGAAGCGATACCCGTTCAGCGCCGTTGCTGCTTTGGATAGGTACGCTGCGTCTGTTACGCAGCGGTTCAGGAAGACCAGCTCAAGGTCGCTCATCCGACGTTCTCCAAGTCCATCGCGTTGGGACCGGCCTTCGCTTTCGGCACGTACATCCCGACATCGGGATCAAAGACCAGCCCCGGTTCCCAGACCCAACTCGCCCCTTCCGCCACAGCCATCCTCTGGGACGCTTCTGGCCCTGTGTACGCTCTGTCTAGTGGGATGGGAATCTCGCAACCATCCGGTATCTGTGCACGGCTCTCACTCGCGCCGTCTGGGTTCCAGCCGTTCAGCAGCGTGCTGAGGACGAACGGACCGAAGACCTGGGACGGTCGCGGGAACCGCGTGTCCCACATCCGCTTCTTCGCGGCGAGCCACAGCGCGCACTCGATCATCCGGCCCGGCGTAAAGCCCTGTTCGTATCCGTCCCACGCTCGCTGGAACGCCGGACGATACGAACCCTTCCCGATGTGCCACCAATCGAGATCAATACGCTTCCCACCGTGCTTCGACTGATACTGGTTGAACGCCGTGCTGTACAGCCGGGATGCGAGCCTCGCAACCGCCTCCTTCGCTGTGCGTCGGAGCCGCCCGACCTTCCGCTGGCTGATCGCTTGACGGTCTTCGACTGGGATGCGGCCCAGAGAGATTCTGATTGTCTTCGGCGTCACGAAGACGCCGGATGGTAGCAACCAGCCGCCGTTTCGCGCCTTGATCCGGCTCATGGAAGCCTCCTGATTGCGAAGCATCGCTGACGCTGTCTCCGCAGGAGACAGCTGGCGGCGATGGATACTTCGTATCCAACCACTCGCTTCGCTCGTGTTAGGGCATTCCAACCCCGGCCCCTCCCCCTAAAGCCCCCCTCCCCGCCCCCTTCCCTTTTGTCTCGTGTTTCCAACTGTCTGTTTGTCTGCAGCGCAGTCGGGCTGCATCCTTGCGCAACGGGAAACTGGGAGATTGAGCGGGTTGTTTCGTACACTACATCCCTCATGTTAGCAGCCGGAGCATCCGACCTTCGGGCCCAGCCACCCGGTAACGACGAAGCGGGGACAGTCGCCCCGGTAGGATTCGTCATCGCCGGTTTGGTCTGCTCCGGTCTTGACCGGGCCGATGCGCGTCTTATCCTAGCGAACCCGGTTGCCTGAGGGTTCATCGCGCTACCGTCTTGATGGTGAAACAGCCTTCGCCCTTGTACGTTCTCAATCGTTCGAGTGAGTGTCTTGCTAGGTATGGGTTGGTGAGGTCGATGAAGTCAATGATGGTTGCGCTCCCCTTCCCTTCGGCCGGGGTCATGTTGCGGAGCCGCTGGATCGTCGTCTTCTTCGATGCGCCACCTTCAGCGTTGATCACCACCTCCAACTCAGGGATGTCTACACCTTCGCCCAGGAGCGTACTGACGACTACATCGAGCCTCCCCGCCTTCAGTCGGGCGATGGCTTCGGTTCTGTCTTCGCTCTGGGACGACCCGATCAGTAGTTCCACGCGGAGTCCTGACGCACGAAGCATTGACAACAGGATCTTCCCGTGCTCAACCCGCCCGATGTCTACCAAGACGCTCCGGCCCTTGTCGCGAGCCTCCACGGCGCTCCCAACGATTAGACTGTTTCTCAAATGGTTGTTCGTGATAAGACGGTCGTACAGGCGCGAGTCCCATCGACCATCCACCAAAGGCGACTCGATTGTGAACAGTCGAACCTCAGTCTGTACAAGCCAGCCCTTCTTTACGAGGTAGTCCATAGACACTTCGTACACGATAGGCCCACAGAGCGCCTTCAGCCAGAGGGCACTTCTCTCATTCGGTTTCCGACGCGAGATGTACGCTGTCGCACTGAGTCCGACACGAGCCGGAGCAGGGCATTGTAGCAGGGGTTCCCTCCATTCCTCCGCTTCAAGGTGGTGGCACTCGTCAACGATCAGGAGCCCAGTTGTTTCGAGCGTCCACTCCACGAACATGTCCCGCTTCTTGTGTCCCATCATGAGCGACTGGAACGTGGCGACGACGATCTCAGCGGATGTGGAGGCGGTTCGCCCCTCACAAAGCGTCGTGACCTCCACGCCGTCGAAGACGCGACGGAACACTGACGCAGACTGGTCAACGAGTAGAATGGACGGGACCACGAACAGCGTCTTCAACCCGATTTGCTCGATCAGGACTGAAGCTGTCAATGTCTTCCCGCTTCGGATCGGCATCTTCAGGATACCCAACGAGCTAACCCCCGCTTTCCCTTCGATCAGCGCGTTCACCGCTTGTGCCTGGTATGGCCGGATTCTGACAGCGGCGTCGAAGCGGTGGGGTGAGAGTTCACGGGCCGGAGGACGATTGTCGATGACCTCCGGCTCGAACCCGAGGTTGCGCAGTGTCAACAGGGCTTCCGGCAAAAGCCCGACCGGAAAGACATACCCCCCACCACGCTTGACATGAATGAAGTGAACCTTGCCGTCCCATTTCCCACGCCGATAAGACGGGGCAAACCACGCGCCCTCAACAGGGTAACTGAGGACACGGTCAAGTTCGCGGATGGTGTCCCGACTGACTCTGTCTATGGAAACTTTGGGACCGTCTATCTCGACTCTCATGAAGGGAGCCTAGACGAAGCTGAACAATTGCGTCGCTACAGGTTCGGCGTCCCCTCTTGTCGTCCGTCGTCTTCTGTACCCGCATCAGGGGGAGGGGCCGGATCGGAATCGATGTGACGGTCGCGGAACCGACGACGGGCATTGCGGAGCGACTGGATCGCGTTATCCAGCTTCGTGCTTCCCTCGCCCGCTTCTTGTTCGAGCCGTTCCAGCAGCGCGTAGTTGACAGCTCCCATCTGCTAGCCTCCGTTCCCCATGGAATCCATGAAGCGCCTGTATGGACACTTCTCACAGGCTTCGTTCAGGTCCCTCACGGCTCCGGTGACCTCGTCAGCCAAGCGTTGGGATTGGGTGGAGTTCTCCGCGAGTGTCTTTGCGTAACGGCAATGGAGGGCGATCAGCTGCTTGTCACGATACCAGAGGGCGATCAGAGCCGTAGCGGCAATCACCCCCAAGAGTCCCTTTTCCATGAACGCGGAGATGACTTGTTCGGCCATCAGACGTGCTCCAGCAGTGCCATCCCCCCGAACATCAAGCCGACCCCAGCCGCGACCCCGACGACAAGCCCAACCGTGAAGGCGTAGCGGTCCCACCACGATTCTTCAATCGGCCGGGCTGTCGCTTGTATCGCTTCCTCGAAGATGATTCGCTGCTGCTCTGCAAGGTCTGTCCGAATCTGGATGAGCCCTTCCAACTCCTGGACCTTCAAGTCCAGCGTCAGGTAGCCCGTGAAGGTCGCTTCGTCCACGAGCAGCCCAGACCAAGGAGCAGTTTCGCCGTACATGAGAGGGACGATGGGGTGTGACTCCGGCTCCGTCGTCGGTCCCGGATCAGCCCCAGGATCACTCTCAGGTTGGTCGGAGACACCCTCTAGCAGCGTCGGAACCTCCAGGCCAGGGGACTCTCCAGCCTGAAGTAGAAGCAACAGAGCGAGAGTGGAGATCATCGGACGCCCCCTCTCATCCGATTGGCGAACTGAGCAAGCGCCGTGAGGCGCTGTCGTTCGTCCCGGATGGTTCCGATCCTTGCCAGCTCCTTCCGAGTATCTTCATACAGCTGGGTGAACCTCGCCTCCCGTGCTTCTGCTTTCTGCTTCGCCTCACGAGCGTCTGCGATTGCCTTCTGGAGTTTCGCGTCGGGCGATTCGGCCCGGCGCACGATCCAGACGATCAACACAACGGTCGCGGCGAGAAACAGGAGTGCGGCGATCCACCCTACCCATCCAGCGGTTCCCATGGAATCACCTACCACCAAGGCCAGCGGTCCCCGTCCGGCTCCGGTCCCAGGTTGTCGATGCTCTCTCCGGCCCGTCGTCGGGCATCCAGCTCGAACGGGTTTGCCTTGTACGCGTGAAGAGTCCGGCACGCGAGCCAGACCACGATTGAGAACTGGATGTAGAAGACCCATTGAAAGACGCCCAGAATGAGTTGCTGAGCGAGGTGTACCCGCTCGTGAACTCGTGTCTGCTGGTTCCTGTAGTCGTCGTCGTCCAGGTAGACAACGCACCAGCCCTGCGAGAAACCGCCCCACTTGTTGGCGTACTTCCTCCGCATCCAGCTATCGGGGCGAGTCACGAGGTCCCACGCCCCGTCCCGCCAGCCCCTTGATTGGAGCTGGCGGGCGATCAGGAGCGGGAGGATGACGAACAGAAAACTGAGAGCCATCGTCGGGAACGACCAGGCCCCGACCAGGATCTTCAGCGCCCAGTTCCGGGGCCAGGCGTTCACGGCGTCACTTCCCGGTTCCGGTGGATTTGGCGCGACCTTCCGCCGTCACCGTGTTGAGAAGCTCGTTGAAGCCGGATGATCCCAGTGCGGCTCCGATGCCTCCCAGCAAGGCGTTCCACCAGACGACGCCTCCAGACATCGCGGCGAAGGTTGCGCCCGCAAGGCCCAGCACGAGGGCGATCAGTGGCCGCAACCATTTGCGCACTCCTAGCCACTTCTTGATGATTCCCAGCTTGGTGATCTGGACCAGCAGGTAGATGAGTGCCGTCAGGCCCGCAATCCAGCCCTGGGTCTTCCAGATGTTGTAGACTTCACCTGCTCCCGACGCGATGTCACCCACCGTAGGCTCTGGCTCTTCACCGCCATCGCCTTCCTCAGCCATATCGGTTTCCCCATCGGACTGCAGCAATCCCGAATCGGGGGTCACGGTCGGTTCGCCCGCGTCGGGCGCGACCGTCGCATCGTTCAGCGGCTGCTCCGTGGTCGTCGGAGTTGGCGTGGCGGTCGTTTCGGTGGGCGTCTCCACTTCGGTCGTCGCCGTGGCGGGGTGGAGCGCAGCGATGGGACCCGCTCCCTGTTGCGCGGTTGTGGGCGCGGCCCAGAAGACCGCAACCACCAGGAACAGAACGGCCGCAAACATCTTCATCACGCATCTCCCTTCTTCGCCGTGTCCCCCACAGGGACCGGCTTGATTGGGACGGGGAATCCGGCCGCAGCCGCCGCTGCCCTCGCCCCTGCCACTTTCACAAGCGCCTTCCTGCGCGCTTCCTCCACCGCCGGGCCTACTCCGTCCGGCGGCGGCTGCGGGTCGTCCCCAACACAAGGTGAAAGCGGGGGCGGGAGCGGTGGCGCGGATTGCTCGACATTCGATGCTTTTGCATCGAACTCCACGAGCATCGCCTCCACGGCTTCGACCGCCCCCGCAGCCTTGACCAGTTGTGTGCGGGCTTCGTTGAGTTCCGCTTCCTTCCTCGTTACGATGTTCCCCAACTTTTCACGGGCGTCGTGGAGCATGTGCCACTTGTCCACGAGATAGCCCGCTGTTCCTTTGCGTTCCGCTGAGGGTGTGTTCAGGAGCGCGATCAACTTCTGCTTTCGTTCATCCATAACGTACCTCCTGAACCGGAGCCTATGGCTACAGGTTGTTGTTGACCGCGTTCGCTCCGATCATGTTGGCGGCAGCGAGGTCTTGCACATTCCCGCCGGGACAGACGCAGCGATTGAGTTGAGAGATGCATCCGGCGCTTCCGACGTTCAACGTCACGCCCCAAGCCCCAACGACCGCCGTGCCGATCATGTTCGAGCAGATGACGTGATCCTGTGTGCCTCCAGCGACCCAGACTGAATCCAGTTGGATTGTGGTGGTGATGGGGTTCAAGATTCCGGGCCACCCACAGTCTCGCACGCTGTTGGAGTTGAATGCGGACGGGAGCGACCCCATCGAGAAGTACATCGCGTGCCCACGCACATCATTGAATGAGTTCCCAACGATGGAAATGTGCCCCGCTCCGGCGGCAAGGACAATCCCCATCCCACCGCTGATTCCGTTCCCAACCGAACCGATGTCATTCCCGACCACAACCCCATTTTCGTGAAGGAGATTCAGCGCGAGTGCACCCGTTACCGCGTTGCTCCCTCCGACATCGATGTGGTTCCCGATGATGTCGATATTGACAGTCGCGGCCGTCTGTACCGCATAGGTATCGCTGGTTCCGCTACTCGTCACACGATTCCCCACGAAGATGGAGTCATACCCGGACAGCTGTGCACCGATTCCGGGATTGACCGTCGCGTTCTGGTTCCACCCCTCGATGTAGTTGTCCGCAATCACCGCGTCGTGTCCGGCATCGTACAGAGCCGGAGACATTTGGCACTGACGAATCAAGTTCCCGACAACAACGGAATCGGATGCCGCAACCGCAATCTGAATCCCCGCATCGCTGAACTGCGATTCGTTCCCCTCTACCAAGCACTCGTAACCACCGATGTAGTAGTCATACGACAGTGCCGTGTTTGCGAAGTTGGAGATTGCGGTGTTGTTGGTAACAGTTGATCCGGGAGCATTCATGACCACGGTGTTCGCAGCGACTCCCGACTGACGACAACTGTAGAAGTAGTTGCCGTCCACCTTCCAGAATGCGGCCCCGAACGCTTGCACATCCAACGCGCCGTTCAGACAGAGGTCAACCCAATTGTCACAGAACGTGTCGAAGTACAGATTGTCGGGGTTTGCAACCGGAACGATGAGCGCCTTCTCCCAGTACCTGAACATGTTCCCGCGAACAGAACAGTACGAAGCCATCCCAGGGAGGTACACTCCATACCTCAAGTTGGTAACCGGAGCCGACGCCCCATTGAAGAAGTTGTTCTCGACGTGGAGCCGCTCGACCCACTCAAACCAGAGCGCCGCATCGACCGGCTGGAGTGACTGTTGCTGCGACCAGATGAAGTTGTCGCGGATGGTGAAATCGTAACCAACCTCTCCGAAGATCCCGAAGACTCCCCGGATCACGAAGTTGAGTCCGTTGTAGTCCACGACCCGGTTGTTCAGGAATCGGAAACGATCAACCTGAGCTCCAAGCGAAGCGAACTCTACCAAACCAGCACCGGCACTCTGCGGCCCGGCGTAGACGAACCAACTGTCGCGAATCTCTACGTCACTCACGCCGTTGATGGTGAACAGCGGACCATCGAAACTCCACGACACCGCATTCTGACCGTTCTTCTGCGAAGAACGAATCCGAACACCCGGCGTGTTGACAATGATGCTTTGGGTTTCGTACAATGGCCCGTTGATGACAATCTCCGCACTGGGGTGGATCCCGTTGTACGCGCCCCCTCCGTTGTATCTCCAGTCAACGAATCTCATCGCAGAATACAACGACATAAAGTTGTAGAAGCGCGGTGCCGTCGCCGTCGAAGCCATGTATCCAACTGTGACAGCCGTGTTCACGTCACCCGTACCGATGAAACACCGAAGGTCGATGATCTGGGTGACTACTCCGGCGACGGTCGTGATCTCAGCCAGAACCACGTTCCCATCGGCGTAAGCGATTGTGGGCATGAAGTGAGTCGCAAACGAACCGTTCCCATCCACATACAGGAAGTACACCCCGTCCAACATCATCATGGAACCACCGATGAACTTGATCTGCTTGGCGAAGCGGAGGTCCGTCTTGTCGTTCTGCGCCACATAGATCGAACCCGCCGCAATGTTCACGATGTTTCCGCCGCCCATCGTGACATCCATCCCGTAGAACACGCCGTTGTAGAACCGATGGCCGGACGTGGACTGCTGTTCGTTCAACGAACCGATGATGTCGGTGAAGCTCGTCTTCGGGGCGTTCCCCCAGTTGAGGTCGTTGTTGCTGAGGTACACCGGCGAAAGCGCATTGACATCTTGGAACGCAATCTGAGCCGAACCGTAAGTTGTCGTTTCGATCAGCGCAGTCGGCCCCATGAACTGCAGGCTTCCGTCCAATGCGACACTGTGAACGCTGGCCCCGCTGAGGTCGATGAACCAGGTGGACTTGATCCCACCGGTCGCGTTGAATACCAGAACACCGGGCGGGGAGCCCTCCCCCACTTGGTAGTCTGTGAACGTGAACCCGCTTGCGGGAGCGAATCCGGTGAACTCCAATACCCCATCCAGCTCGATGTCGCCGGCAACGTACATGTCGCCATCTTCGTCCACGCCGAAGACGCGCACGGAGGTCGGGTCCAGGACCGTGATCTGGTCTTCGTCCACGTCAGCCGCGCACCCCCTGACTTGGACCTTCGCATGTCCGTGCGGGTCGATGCGGATGATCTCGCTGATGTCAATGAGTGAGGCGCTGATCACGTTCTGGTCGGTGTAGTCGATGTTCCCCGGAGGAACGATTGCTCCAGGACCGGAACCCGTCACAGCGGCAAGAAACAGCGTTCCATCGACCGTCCGCAAGTCGCCGCTCGTGAAGCGCTGGATCGTCGGCCCCTTCTCGTGAACGTAGTAGTCAGCCAGAATCACACTGACGCTTCCAACCGTCTGTCCCAGAAGCCCGGTCGTGGTGATGACGTTCTGTCCGGCGACCCACGCAACAGTGCATTCCTCGAACGCAACCACCGGGTCGTCAGACAACGGATTCACGAGACAAACGCGGACAACACGACCTGCGTGGCTGACACCGGACTCCGTGATGGAGTCCACAACCAACCGGATTGTCAAGCCGAGGTCTGTGACGCTGTCCGGGTTCCCGACGTTCCCGATCTCCTCTTTGTACTGGACGTACTGAACAAGCCCCGTGCGAGGGTTTGTCTCAACGCCGTCCGGGACCTGTACCGCGTGAATCCCAACGTGGTACAGGACGCCCAACGTGTTCTCGAACGGGACACCGAGAAGATACACGCTGGTCCCGTCGTCTTCGAGCGTGTAGCCGTTCCCGCTCGCCCCGGCCCACGGCGTCAATGGCGAAACGCTCAACTGGTCGTTGGCCGGAGAAATGAGCAGGGTTAGCGTGTCGAAGCTACCGTCATCGTTCCAGAGCCGTTCGTGGATCTCCAACTCCCGATTGCGGAGATAGTCCAGAAAACCGTCCTTGATCTGATCCAGCGGCAGGATCTTCTTGTTGACCAGGTTCGTCCAGACTGCGCCGGTTCCCATGTTCGTTCCTCCTACAGCACCCAGTTGGCGCTCGTTGTCGTCCCCGAAGGTTCGATGATCGCCCAACGAAGCGTCTGACGGAACACTTCCACGTTGTCCAGTTCAACATCCGACCCCATTACGCCCTGAGCGAATGAACCAGACGTAACAGCCGGAGCTGCGTCCCAATACTCGATGACCTTGTTCGAATCGATGTAGGCGGTGATGTGGTTGTAGTTCAGAGTCGCGTCGTACCTACACCGAATCCGAAGTTTGTACCAGGCGTCTACGACAACGGGGAATGTCGCCATAGCGATATTCACCCCTGCCGGATACCTGGTAAGTCTGACATTCGTTGGTCCGGTCGGGGAGATTCTGATCATGTACCCGGTCAACGGCGGGGTCCAGAAGAAAGCGCTGCCGTAGTTTCCTGCCGCCCCGTTGGTGAGCTTGAACTTCTGTATCGAACAGATGTCGCTGAACGCCGAAGGCGGGGCGATGGGGATGTCCGCCAGCTCTTGAGTCCCATTGGGAATCAGGAACGTCTCATCCGTTGTGATCGTTCCGGGCGTCCCAAAGAGAGTCGTCCACTTCGTTCGACCTTCCTGGAACGTGTCGAGGAAGTCCACCAGAGAAGCCTCGAAACGCTCGCCCAACGGCCGCATGATCTCCAAGAGCCGAAGAAGAAGTGTTTCATCCAAAAGTCCGTCGTCCATGACGCGGAACTGCGACGTGTACTCATCGAACCGGGCGATGGCGTCCCCGATCACCCAGAAGTCGAAACCGACCTGCTCCTCACCGATGATGACCTCGCCCACGATGGTACGGAAGTCGAACCAGTTGCGGATGTACGGAGTCTTTCCGGTTAGCAGCCGGATCGTGACCTCCGCTCCCAGCTCAGTGTACAGGCGCTTCCAGAGCGGTGCGGCGAGCCGGATCAGCTTCCGCTTCGTTTCGGCGTCCAGCCGCGAGATGATCGCATCGTATGTCCGCGTGAACCCGACGATTGCCAAGAGGTAGTCCAGTTGGTCTTCGGGGCACAGCTCCGGGTTGATCAGCTCCGGGAGTTTGAGGATGCGAGCCTCGACCCAATCCCTCCAGTACTGTGGCCGCTCCAGATACCGCTTCAGGAACAGAGCCCCGGCGTCCCGGTCGGTGTCCCTGATCGGCTTGATGAGAGATTCGTACAGGTCGAAGGTCGTCATCTGCACACCTACGGGATGATGTTCAGCGTCACGGTCCCGACAATCGGAAGTTCTCGCGTCAGGAGAACCACGTCAGCCGCCGGAGTCGTTACCACGACGTTTCGCGGGCGTGGTTCCGACTCCATCAGCGCCGTGATGATGCGGGCAACCGGAACTGTCTCACCGAACTCCCACTCCCACTCCGTGCTCTCTGTCCCATCTGCGTTCTTTGCCTTCGCCTCCGGGTTGAGAAGAGCGGTCACCGCCGCGACCGCTGACGTCAAGTTCCCGCCATACACGTCAGCAACGATGTTGATCGTGAGGGGCGAGTAGTTGCGGGCGACGACCTGTTGATTCATGACGATGATCCCGCGAATCTTCCGCGCCGTGTCCCCGTTGAAGTACAGTTCAAGGTCCGCCAGTTCATCAACCGTGGCGAGCCCACCACCCAGCTTCACGACGACTGCTTCCACGGTCTTCGGACCGAAGCCGCCCTCAATCGCAAGACATCGGCTGAACATCTTGCTTCCTTCGTCTGTCGTGTACGCTTCCACGAGCGTGACGACATCGGGTGCGGCCGTCGCCTTTCCGAAAGTCCGCAGCGAAGCCGGACCGACGATCTTGGCACGTTCCAGTTCCTGTTCCGTATCACCTTCGCGGGCTGACCAGCCGGAGCCTTTGCGCGGGTTCGTTGTTTCCGCGATGTACGCGACCCCTCCACGGTTTACAACGACGGTGTTAGTCCCGACGTTCCCGTCTTGGTTTTCCATGGTACGATACGTTGCGCGGATGTTCCCGATGCCCGCCATCGGGATCTTCCCGTTGATCCCATCTCCGAAGGTGATGGTTGCGCGAGAATCCGAATCGAACACGACAGTGAAGTGCTTATCAACGCTGTTCGACGTCAGGAACGTATCCACCTGAAGCCACTCAGTCTCGATTGCTCCCTCCGTCACATAGACCCGGAGATTGTCGTCATCGATGACCGGAAAACGGTTCAGTTCATACTCCTGGTCAGGGAGTCCGGTGGACGACGCAAGTGGCGTGTCCTCACGGGTTCGACCCTGGGTCACGTCAGTGAACACGAACTGCTGACGGTCGTGGATTCGGAGTTGCGTGATGGACGGGTCCGTCACTGGCCCTGTGACCTCGATCAAGCGGAAGCGAACCCAGTACGCTTCGACGCCGTTGACCGTCGTCTTCGTCCACCACTTCCGGTCATTCTTGGGAAGGGTGTAGTCCACGTCCCGGTTCCCCGGCGCTGACGTGAAGCTGGAACTCGCGTCAGTCGTCCCTTCCATCTCGTCCCAGGCCCGCCCCACGGTGTAGTCCCGCTCCTGCGTCGATGGGACCGTCTGTCCCAGGAACCCCGTCGTGGCGACCCAGTTTGTTCCGGCCGGTCCAGGAGCGCCATACTGGACCGCAACGTCCTGGTAGACGCCTGTCTGGTTACAGCGAACGCGGACAATGGTTCCGACCCGCGTTGCCGTTCCCAGGAAGCCGTTGAGGTCGAGCCTCAACCCAGAACCGATGTTCGTCACGAGGTCGGGTTGCGAGTCGTCCCAGTCCCCGTCGAAGAACTCCCAGATTCCACTGATACCAACCGCCGACGCAAACAGGTTCACGCGGATCCTGTTCCACGCAATGGTCTGGTGTCCGACGTAGAGGATGTCTCCGGGCGCCCCAGCGCCGCCCCAGCCGGGGGTAAACTGTGTCAGAGGATTGTTGGCATCGGCCGTGTGGTCCGTGTAACTGTTCGCGCTATCATCATAGGCGAAACAGGCGTCCACTTGATCCGTCCGCGTCGTTGAGAGGGCGTCCCCAGTCTCGAACTCGATGGGTGCCTCCGTCGCCGTTGCCCTCGTTGCGAAGACGCTATGGGCCGGCATGAGAACAACCGCCGACGTAAGGACCTGCGTCACACGATGGACGAGCAACGCGGTCGCCGGAGTTGCTTGCGCCAGGTGATAGTCGATGAGTGCGAGCAACGCTGCGACGCTGTCCCTCAACCGGGCTGTCGGGAGGTACATCTCATTCGCAACGAGGTCAAGCAGGACGTTGTTCAGGTGCGCGGAGGTAGAGAACGCTTCAAGCAGCTGAATGAATGGTTCTTCCGGTGACTCGTCCAACTGAAGACCTTGGTCCCTGACCCACTGGATGAGGTCTTCCAGAATCTCTCCGTGGTAGAACCCGGACCACTCGAAGTTGGGAACCCTGACCGTCGCCATCGTCAACCCTCCAGAATCCGCGCTGTCCCCAACCGGCCGAGCCCCAGTCTCAGATCCTTGGGCGCACGCGTTTTCAGGTCGATGTATGTGATGTTGAGGACCGATTCCCCATGTTCGTTCCGCTCCGATGAAGGCTTCACTGACTTCAGCTGGGCGCGACCTTCCCGGCGGAACCTATCAAAGCGGCGCTCGATGTACTCCATCACGCGAGCCCGCGTTGATTCGTCGTTCATATCGAACACATTCTCTTCTGAGATTCCCAGATCGATGAACGGGTTGATCGAGTCACAATCGGACAGTGATAGGGCGATGATCTTCCCCAGTTGCTCCGATTCGTCATCGATCATCCGTGCCCGACCACCAGGCCCAGGAACGACCGGAATCTCAAGACCGCGCAACATCGTTCCCTCCGTTCGCCCGAAGGATACCGACGAAGCCTACAGGGTACAGAGTGTCTGACGCTACAGCCATCCCGTTGGCACAGGGAAACCCCTCCCATAGCGACTCCCAGCCGACCTTCCGGCTGTTGGCTACGCAATGAGAGAGAATGGCAGCCATCATCCCTACTCCACCGTGTGCTTCGTGGAGAGCACCGACGCTGGGGGCGTCGGGAGTGGAACCAACGGAGTTCCGGTTGGCCCCATCGGGTGGGGGTGGGTGTGAGTATCGAACGTCACCTTCAGCGAAGCCGTGATCCAGTTCAGCAGGGACTCACCCTTCACCAAGTGCTCGCTTGCCGCTGCGCCGACCTTGATTGCCGGAGCTTCCAACTCAATCCCGCTGGACTTCAGCTCGATGTAGTATCCGTTCTGGTCGAAGACCTTGAGCCCATTTGTCGTGAAGAGCGCCGTGTTCCCGAACTTGTCGGCCAACATCACCCGTTCGCCTCCTTCGGTGTCGTCGAACAGGAAGATGTGGCCTGACGGTGTTTTCACCCCGCGCCGCTTCGGGTAGTTCTCCTTGAACTCATCCGGGAGCTGCTGGGAGTCATTGTACAGATACGCTCTGTAGCGAGCGTTGGGAGCGCTGATCGAAGTCTCGCCGGGAATCTCATCAGACTTGGACGCTTCAGATACTTCAATCTCCACCTGGTCCCCGACATCGGGCGGGAAGAACCAACCGCATGCCTTCGCTCCGACGTAGGGGAACGTGGGCGCTACCCAGTACGGGAGTTCACGATCCGACCGCACAAGCCCTGGGCACTTGACCTTCACGCGGCCGATCTGTTGAGGGTCGTCCACGTTCGTCACTGTTGCCGGAAACACGTTGGTCTTCATCTACGTCTCCAAGACCTTGTGGGCCTTGAACTCCACCGTGTACCCCTGGTCCGGGAACAGCTTATGACGCGCCATGGTGAAATACCAGTCGCCGTCGAGTCGTGAACCCAGACCTTCGAGCCGGTGGACCTGACGTGCCTTGATGGTCTCGACCCCAACGATGGAGCCGGTCGCCATGATGAAGCTGTTTCTCCTCGCCCTCATCCAGCGCCGGGCGAAGTCCAGCGCGTCCGCGACCGAAGTGAACGGCCGGTCGCTGATCACGTCGATGGCGTGCCCCGCTGCGGCGAGCCGGAGCGACGACGCACTGGTGATGGATTCCTCAATGGAGCGGCCGGATTCCCCTGCTCTCACCCGGCCGTCTGAGCGCCGGGTCGGCGTGTTCCGGCTTCCCCGACTTCCGCCGCGTCTGTAGCGCGGGTCGGCTTCGGCTTCGGTGGAACCTTCTTCCGTCAGGTACGTCCACTGGCCGCTCACCTGGTCGAAGTACATGACCTTCAGCTCAGTCACGCCGTCGTCCAGGTTGTACTCCGGCTCGAACGTGAGAAGCGTGCTCTGGTTCCCCTGACGATAGCGGAACGTGTAGAGAGGGCGCTCATTGTCCGGCGGTCGCTTCCAATGGAGGACCCACGACTTCAGGCCGAAGTAGTCAAAGTCCACCCAGAAGTCCCGGCTGTTGATGTTCGCCAATCCCCGGACCAACGCAAAGTCCGACATGTCCCGCTTCTGGACAACGTCATCGACCCTGTCTGTGTCGTCCACGTCCGGCACATAACCGTACTTGTCCGCGATGTTACGCACGACTTCGCTGTGCGTCATCTGTGGGAACACGGCACCTTCTTCGTCATCGGCCGCTCCACGCCGTTCCGTGCGACCGTCCCCAACAACCTTGATCTCACTCCGTTCCCCCATCATCGTCTTGGCGGCATCGTAACCGATCACGTCCAGACCGGCCATCCCCTCTTGCGGAAAGCGCGGGATGTGTCTCCAGATTCGTGTTCGTCCCAGATGAACGGCCCGACTGTAGGGGCCATACCCAGCGAACACGTCAATGAAGTTTCCTGGGAGGAAGATTCGGTTGGTAGTGAAGTCCGGCAGTTGCTGGTTCTCCGGGTCTTCCGGCATCCCAATGACATCGAACTGGTGCGCCGGATTCAGCGCCTGGATCTTCAACTTATCGCACATGTCGGTCGCGGTTTCGTATTCGACGTTCTGGATGAACCGCGTGATGTCTTCCCAGATCCATTCTCCTTCAACTTCGATGGCGTAGAACGGCCCGAGGTCTTCGCCCCAGATGCGCCCTCCAGGGCCACTGAACGTCATGTCTTCGGAAGGGATGGGCTGCACAGGCCTACTCCGTCCACTCACGAATCTTCAGGCTCACGTAGTCTCTGTTCAAGCGGTCAAACACTTCCTTGCGGAGCGACACGAACGCCGCTGTACGCGTCAGAGGGACGCTGTACGGTTCCATCCGCGTCTTCCTGATCTCCTTCGCGTCTGGGGCAACGATGAGGTCACCTTCCTCCAAAATCGCGTACTGCGGATGGAGCCTCCGTAGCAGGTCCCCCAGATTGGCGTTGAAGTACAAGATTCGTGCCACGTGCTCGAAAGTCTCGCCGGTCGCAGCACGGTAGTAGCGCGTGCTGACCGGCGAGGCGTTGGGGTCCGATTGCTCGATGTCGAAGGGCTTGTATCGCTTCAGCTGGACAGAGAGAACAGCGCCCCTCAATGAGCCGTCGTTGCGAAGCGAGTCATACCGGATGTTCCCGATTGACTCGACTACAACGCGCTCATTGAGAGCAGTTCCCAGGACGAAACGGAAGATGTGTGGCCGTCCCAACTCCTGATCGAGCGTGACCGCCGCTTTGAGGACATCCAGCCTGTCCTTGATATCGTCTGTCCGGTCCTTGGCGAACAACCGGACTTCGAGACGCACAGAACGCGACTGTCCGTGGATCCACTGGACGACCGGCTCATCTCGTCCCAGTGCCCAGACTTCGGTGTAGCTGGTCCCGTATTCTTCTTGAACACCGGTTGCCGGATACTGTCCGGTGTATTCCTCACCCGTGTCGAGGTCGATGAGCTTCCACTTGGTCGCTTCGCCTGGCTTCGACATCGCTTGACCTCACTACGCTGCCGGGACCAGGTCCTGGTTGCGCACCACGGCCGCTCGCCGTTGCCACGGCGTATCCTCAAACCCGGCCCGCTCACGAACCTCACGCTGGTTCCGGGCAACGGCACTTGAGACGCAGCGTCCGTCGATGTTTGCATTCGTCGTGATGTCCATCGTCCGGTTGTCGTTGATCGTAGCCGTCATGTCGCCCGGCTGCGGTGGCGTCGTCGCTCCGGCTCGCGCCGCCCCAGCCGAAGCAGCCGCTTGGGCGAGGTACGGTGCACCCATCTGTCTGGAAGACGCAGAGGCCAACGGATCAGTGTAAGCGTAGGCTCTTGTCCCCTGTGACAGTTGGTCCGACGTTTGTGCCACATTCATCATCCGGTTGATCTGGTCACGAGCGACTCCCATCCCTCCCAGAATACTGGCGACCTTGTCCGCTACCCACTTGATCTTGTCAACAATCCACTCCAGCGCCGACTTGATCCCGTTGATCACAAAGCCGATGGCCTCGAACGCGGCTCTCAGCGCCCCGCCAACCGCATCGATGAGCGGTGAAATCGCATTGTCGTAGATCCATTTCAGCGCGTCGAAGATCGCTACGACAACGACTTTGACCGCCTCGAACGCGGGCTTCAACAGCTCCCAGACCGTCTTACCGATGAAGCTGATGATGCTGAAGATTGGCTGTAGAACCGCCCAGATTCCCTGAAGGACATTCCAGATGAATCGCAAAGCCGTGGACCCGATTGCATACAGAATGTCGAAGATCGGCCTGAGAATCTCCATCGCGCCGTTGAAAACCGTTGCTATGACCTCCCCTAGCCAGGAGAACTCGTTGATCAACCATACAACCGCCTGAGCAACGAATCCTACCACCTGGCCTACGAACTGAAACACGGTCCCGATGTAGCCCATGAAGCTGGAGATGATTCCCATGAGCGACTCGAAGCCGGGTCGCATCTGGGATACCATGTTCACTATGAACCCCCAAACAGCCGACGCAATGGAGATGATGCCGCCGAACGTCTGTGCGAAGACGTAGCCAATCTGTCGGATGACTCCGGCGACCGCGTTGGAAAACACCTGCCACTGCGGGAGCGAACCGAGTGTAACAGCGCTGATGAAAGACGCGATGTCCCCGAATACCATCCGGGCAAACTCGCGGAACTGAGCGAAGACAGGGATGACGTTGTTCAGGAATATTCCAGCGAACGCCTGTATGATTGGCCCCAGAACCGCCGACATGAAGCTGTACGCATCGAGGGCGAACTGCTTCACCCCTTCGATGATGCGAGTCAACGTCTGTCCGACCGCTTCCCCGTCGTTGCGGATGAGAAGGAACGCAAGTCCAGCTGCTGTGCCTACCACAGCGAGCATCGGAAGCATTGATACCAGCGCAGCGATGATTCCGGCCGACCCAGAGATGATCTGGACGACGCCCCCACCGACAAACGTCAGCATCTTCAGCGCGGCTCCCAGAGCCATGACCGCCGGAATCAAGAGCCCGATTGCCGTCACCCACTTCATTACATCGCGGGCGCTGGCTTCCCCGAACGCCATCCCAATCCATTCTGCCGCTTCACGAACCGCGCCCTTCACAGTTGACCAGGTGTTCTTCACGGTCTGGAGCCCTTCGCGGACTCCCAGTGCCATCTCAACCGTAGTCTCCCCGTACTGGCCCGTCAAGGCCGTCACATTCTCCAACGACGGGTCGCTGTTCAACGAGTTCAGCGTTGTAAGGAAGCTGTTGAGAGAGTTCACGCCCCTGATGGTAGCTTCCATCATCGGCCGGAGGAAGCTGGTGAACAACGCGATTCCGATCCCTTCCAGTGACGACTTCAAGAGGATCATCGCACCCTGGAGATTGTCCAGACGGCGCGAAGCCATCGCTTGGGCAGCGCCGACACGCTGACCGAACTGATCGGTCATCCCCCCGGCGTCTTCCAGGCTGGCGATGAGTTCACGCAGAGCGGGCGTTCCCTGCATTTGGAGCGCCTTGAAAGCACGGGAGCCCTGATCCCTGAACAGTCGGAACAGAAGCTGGTCGCGCCTCACCGGGTCTTCGACCCCTTCCAGCGCCGCTGACAAGTTGTCAATGATGTCTGGAAGGGGGAGCAGTGCCCCGGCGTCATCGCGGAAGCTGACCCCCAGTTCCTGGGCCGCACTTGCAGCACGGGGCGTCATCGTCAGGAGCCCCTTCATGAAGGCTTCCATCGATGTTCCACCACGGCTCGCCTGGATTCCCGTGTTGGCGATCAAGCCGAACGCGGCGGACAGCTCCTCCAGCGGCACGCCGGAGGTCGCCGCCATCGTCGCCGCGTAGCTGAAGGACTCTCCCAACATTGAGATGTTGGTGTTCGTGGACATCGACGTGAGAGCAAGAACGTCCGCGACCCGCTGTGAATCCTCGAACTGGAGATTCATCCCACGAAGGGTGTTGGCGATGATGTCGGCTGACTCCGCCATCCCAATCCCTTCAGCCGCAGCCGCCGCAAGTACACCGGTGATTGCTTTGAGTGAACCCTCCACACCGAACCCGGCGCGACCGAGAACCTCAAGCCCCTGTGCCGCCTGGGTGGCGGAGTACACTGTCGAGATTCCCAGAGCCTTTGCCTTATCCGCGAGTCGCGTCATGTCTTCCGCGTTCGCCTGGGTAATGGCGGACACAACGGACATCTGGGCCTCAAAGTTGTACGCTTGTTTCGCTCCCCATCCAATCGCCGCAGCGAGCGGTAACGCCGCCATGAACAGCGTGTTGAACCCGGCCCCGACTGTCGCCACAGAAGCTCTCAAGCGAACCATGTTCGCCTGGAGCGACTTGACACCGATGGAAGCCCTGTTCATTGCGGACAAGGCTTGGGCGTCGTTGAAGGTCAGGATTCCGCCAAGACCAATCTGTTCGAACGCCATCGGGGTCACCGCCTCCGCTTACCCGCCGCCCTCCTGGCCTCTGCTTCCTTGGCTTCGAGGTTGCGCTGTCGGACGATGCGTTCCAGGAACCCGTGACGCCAGCGACGGTCCATGTTCTCGACGTCATCCAATGTCGTGTGCGTCTGGTACACGAGCTGGAACGCCTCGTCCATCAGCTGCTCTTCGTCAAGGGCCGGGAGGGTAGCGAGAAAAAACCCTCACTCGCCCAGTTGATCATGGCAACCATCTCGCTCTTGCAGCGACGACAGCGCGACTCCACAACCATCTTCGGGCCAGGCGTTCGTTCCTCGATGGTTCGCTGAGTGCTCTCGATGTCGAACTTCGACATCTCATCGGCGTCATTGTCGAGGATCACGGGCGGTCCCTCGACACCTTCGACCGACAGAAGACAGGAACGAAGCACGTTGAGGAACGGAAGTTCACCGTCCACGGCCGCACTGAAGTCGAGCATCCCATACACAGGCGGCTGGAGCCGGAGCCTGTTGCGCGGCTTTCCCATGATCACCACGCCGTCACGGAGGTCCACGTCCCAGTACACAGTCTTGGGGTCCGAAACCACGGAGACTTCGACCGTGGAAAGGTCCCCCACGATGTCTCTGTTCGGAGTCCGGCACGCGCCACACGTTGCTTCGATGGGATAGTCCGGCCCCAGCGAGTTGTACCTGACGTACAGGTAGGCGTAGAGGATGTCGGAGAACCACGCCTGGGAGATGATCAGTTTCCGTTCGCCCGGCTCCATCTTCGTGAAGTCGTGCGGTCCGAAACGGCCAACCAGAAGCGAGAGTGCAGTCTGGACGTACTCACCGACCGGAAGCCCCGGCCGCTTGATCTTCGCCAGCTCGCGCTCCTGCTTGAGCTTGTACGGCAGAACTTCCAGCGTCTTGTCGAGTCGATCACCGACGACGATGCCGATGGGAAGCGCCAGTCCGTTTTCCTTGAGTGTCTTGGTCTGGAAGAACTTGTTCATTTCCTACCTCCAATTGCCCGCCGTTCGTAGACGGGCTTGTGAGGACAGGACGTCACCGACCACTAGGTCACGGGGATGACGTTGTCCGCCTGGAAGGTCAGCTCCAGTTCCTGCATCTCGCCTTCGTTGACCATCTCCATGTTCGGGATCTGGCGCTTGCTGATCCAGAGTCCGATCAGGGTGTAGGTCTTCGGGAGCCCGAAGCCGATGCGTTCCTGCACCAGCGTTCCGACCTTCTTGTACAGCGGGTGAACGGGGTCCTGTCCCTGGACGAACCAGGATTCGACCGCTGCCACTTCCGCATCGTGGTGGAGCGGGAGAGTGGCAGTGAACTCCACCGCCTTCTTCTGCCCGCCACTCGCGGTGGTACGGTCGGGGATGTCCACCTTCTCCACTTCCTCCGGGATCTCGCTGATGGTCGTCAGCGTGAGCGGAGGGAGCCCGGCCACGATGAGCTTCCCCTTGTTCTTGGGGATGTGATTGGGACGGATTGCGCCCTTCATGTTTCTTCCTCCTTGACTTCCTGTAGACGCCTACGGAATCGGCATTGCGCCAACGATGGCGAGTTGTGCCGCAAGCCGGTTGACCGCGTCCTGTACGTTGGCCGGAACCCCCGGCCCGCCCCAGTCGCCAGGCGCGGTCCCTCCGAGGTAGATCTGGGAGCCGGGGTTGCCCGTGATCGTCAGCGTTCCCACTCCGGCGATGTAGCCTTCCGTCGCCGCGTTGCGAAGCGTGATCGCCCCGTTGTTCGTGTGCGTGCCCCGGAGCCAGCTGTTGTACCCGAGGATTGACACACCAGCCGGGACCGTGATCGCAGCGGTGGAACCCCAACGACATCCCTGGACGGCGACCGTCTGAGTTCCCGTTCCACCGATGGTGTACGTGACGTTCCCGCTCTGGAAAACGCCGTTGACGAGAGTGGTACAGTCCTTGCCTGCCGACGGAATCGGCAACGTGTCGTCCGCAGTGAAGTCGAACTTGCCCTGGAGTTGGCCGCTCTCGATGTACGACCAGTTGACGTTCACGTAGGACACGTCACACTCGCTGTACGGGTTGATCATCGAGAAGTTGTTCACGCAGGACACGGACAGCGTTGCGGTTCCGGTGAACTTGACCGTGTCCCAGATCACGTCGGTGAAGCCCATCCCGCCAGCCGGTCCCGTGATGACGACCGGCTTTGCGAAGATGACGTTGGAGAGCAGGAGCGCCTTGAGGTTGGCGTTGTTCGCCGTGGACTGGAGCGCGTTCCCTGCGGCCGGATTGATGGAAACGTACCCATCACCTTCGATCTTGACGTACTCCAACCCCAGGTTTTCGAGCAGGATGTTCTCAGCGTAGATCCCGCTCGCCACCTTGATGGAGTGGTACGCGTGATCACCGATTGCAGCAACGGCAGTGACGGCCGCCATGATCGTCTTGAACGGGAACAGTGGCGAACCGTTCGACACGGCCCCCGTGTAGTTCCTGTCCACGTGGTGGATCATCGCCGGAACCGCGAGCATCACGGACAGGTCGATCACATCCGGTCCGCTCTCATGCGTCGCGTGATGCGCCGCAGGCAGACCGGTGTTGGTCACGTTCTTCCACGTGGTGGTGTCGAAATCGAAGATGTACAGCGCTGGAACGGACCCTGGTCCCGCCGCTTCCTTCACTGCGTACAGGTCGCCGTCCTCCATCCCGCTTGTCGGAAGATCACCCGGAACATTGACCACGCCCCTGATCTTGATCCAGTTGGACAAGATGTTCATCAGCGTGACGGCGTCCTTGCCCTCGATGGAACCACCCTTCGTCAGTCCGCCTCCGCCATCCAGCGCATCGCTCGGAAGCGGGAACCCTGCCGCATGACCTCTCGACATCACCATCCTCCTGCCTTCAGCGCTGCCTCAGCGCCTCATCATTCCTTCACCACGCGGGGCGTCACGGCAGTCGCCGTCGTCGGGACGGTGGCCGCGTTGTAGTCGGCGCGCAGCTGGTTGAACTGAGTGGTGAGGTCGTTGAGCTGATCGATGATCGCTCCCAGAACCTCGTACAACGGATCGGGCTGCCCGTGGCTCTTGTCGAAGCCCGCACCGCCGTCGCCCATGAGCCGCTTGAGTGTCTTCGTCATCTTCCTTCCTCACTCCCTCTCGCCGCATACAGCGCGGCGTCACCGGGTTACAGCCTCCTGCTGACCGACCCTAGTGACCCCACGCCCTAGCCGCTGAACACCGCCTCGAACACGCCCGCCTTCCCGATGCGGAGCACGAGCCGTTCCGTCACGTTGGCGAGGCGCAGCTTGATCTCCGCGATCTTGTCGCCCGCCGTCCGCGTGAGGACGGTGTTGATGGACCCGTCCATCTTGATCGAACACGCCTCCTTGAACGGGTAGTCGTTGTTGAGCGCCCTGTGCTGGTACTCCGCGTAGAAGTAGGCCATCAGGGATGTCATGATCGGCGTGTCGCTCAGCGCGTCGTTGATGTCGAAGATCGCCCACTCGAACTGCTCGCGGAGCGTGTTGATGTAGTGCGACATCTGCTCGCGCTGGTGCTTGAACGCCCAGCCCGGATCCAGCGAGATGGTCCGGTCGCCCCAGACCATGTAGTTGCCCTTGATCTTCTTGATCACGGCGATGCCGGCCGGGTTGAGACGCTCCTCATCCAACCGTTCCGCCGTCGGCAGCTTCTTGATCCGGGGGAGGGTGGCGACCACGCCCGCTTCGGCGCGGTGGTAGCCCTGGTATGTCGTCGCCACCTTGGCCTCACGGCCGTGGATGGCTCCAGTCTCGGAGATCAGCTTGAGGATGTCCGGCTTGTCCGGGTCTGCCACGTAGATGAACGACGGGAAGCAGACCACGCCGAAGTCGTTGCGCCCCAGCGTGTTGTTGACGAAGTTCAGACACCCGTCTTCGGTGATCGTGGCGTAGGGAACTTCGATGCGCCACTGCCAGGAGTTGGCTTCCGCGAACGCCAGCCCCGCCTTCTGGATCACGCTGCTCGTCTTCCCCGGCGCTGCCAGCTTCACGAGCCCCTTGTTCTGCCCGCGCAAGTCGTTGAAGTACGACAGAGACGGATCCAACGCCGGGAGGAAGTGCGCATCCGACAGTGCGGACAGCCCGTCATAGCCGCCCATCAGCTCCTGCGGAGCCGTCACCATCCACTCATCCCCGGCGACCGCCAGACCGGTCATGTCCCCGATGACGGTGATCGTGTTCACGGTATTCCCGGTGATCGGGAACACCTTGTCGAGGGTGCTGATCTTCGGGTACAGCTTCCCGCCCTTGAGCGCGTCCGGGGCGAAGGGGGTGTACTGGATCGTCACCACATCGCCGGGCGCGAGCGGGGTGGCGCCGTTCGTGACGGTGAACGGCGGAAGGAACGGCGTGGTGGGAGTGTACGCCACGCCGATGGACCCAGCCGGTCCCAAAGAACCGAACTTGGCGCTGGTCGCCGTGAACGCCGGGAGAACGCCGACCGTCACGGTGATCGTGTCCTCCCACTTCATCAGGGAGGTCAGCGCCCCCAGCGTCACCACCGGGTTCGCACTGGTCGGGGAAGTGGTCGCCCAGAAGAAGGGATTGACGGTCAGCTCCGTCGCCGTGAGCGCGTTGACGAAGCCGCAGAAGCCGGGCCGAATGTCCGACAGCGAACCGCCGGTCCAGAGCCAGGAGATGTCGATCTCCCAGTTGTCATCGTCGTCTTCGATGACCTTCTTCATGTACCGTTCGTCAGTGGGGTCCACGCTCAGGCGTTCGTAGACCTTCACCGGCGAACCGTCCACGTAGACCTTCATCCAGAAGCGGTCCAGCGGCTCCGCGTCGTCGTTGCCGAACTCGATGCTGACTGCCTTCCCCAGATTCTCGCGGTACAGCGTGTAGCCCAGGTCGGCCGGAGGCGGCGTGCCGAGGTCGGTCAGCATGTTCTGATCCGACTCGATGGTGATCACGCCCGCCGTCGTGTTCCCCAGGACCTTGTAGACCTTGGACGTGACGAAGTCCAGCTTCAGGTAGCCGCCCTTCCACTCATCCAGGAGCATCGTCTTGCCCGTGGTGAGCGTCGTCGCGGTGAACGCACCGATGGCGAGACTGTTGTCCCCCAGGATCTTCGCCCAGCCGCCCCACTTTCCGCCGTTGTCGGCGCTGATCTTGGCGATGGGGAAACGCCCACCACCCGCCGTCATGCGTCGGGCGTAGATGTAGCGTTCCGCCGCCACGTCCGTCCCGTCTGTCGTGCGGATGAGGTGAACCTCGCCCGCGCCTTCGGAGTGGTCGAAGAAGTCCTGGACCGCATCCGGCAACAGCGACTCCGCGATGCGCCCGCCGCACTTCCGCTGGAAGTCACGCTTGCCGTACATGGAGATCAGCTTGTTCTTGGGCCCCTTCTCCAGCGCGCCCACGTAGCCTGTGACGCCCAGGGCTGCTTCCGCGATGGGCTTCTCCGTGTCCAGTTCTTCGACCCGGACGCCCGCCGCTCGCACTGGACCGTAAACTCTTGCCACCATCGTCGTTCCCTCCTCACTTCACGGAGACACGGGGATGTCGGTCTCCAAGTCCCCGATCAGGCGGATTCGCCGCGTCGGAGACAACCCATCGGAACTCTTCAGAGCCGGTTTCAGGTAGCTGAGGACGTTGTGGATCAGCGCTGACGCCCTCGTTCGTCGGAGGTCTGTGAGATTCCCTTCGGACGCCTCCTGAAACTCCGACGCCATCTGGAAGCGGTACTGCTCATCGAGCGCCGCTGACGTCAGAAGGGGATTGGTGTCGAAGTACCTCACGATGTCCTCGTTCAGCCGCAGCGAATCAACGCTGCCCGGCGTGAGGACTACTATACTGAAGCGCAGGTTCGTACAGTACGGCTCCTGAAACTGAACCACTTCGCTTGACGCTCTGTCGAACACCCCATCCTTCCAGGGTAGCGTTGTGGAGCCGACTTCTTCGATGTTCTCGATGAGAACCGCTGGGACCTTCGCAACGCTCTTGTAGTCCACCCCCTGGACGACGACGATTGCCGGTTTGTAGACAAACCGTACCCAGGCGACGTGACCGGCCGGAATCGCCCCCGTGAGAGTGATGACCTTCGTGACGGGGTTGTAACTGGCGAACAGATCCAACATGTGGTCAGGGTCGGTGTTGTGGTCGAACACACTGTCGATGGAAGTGATGTCGTACCCGGAATCCAGCGGGTTCGCCGTTAGGTCGATGGTCGATGAGGCCGCAACCAACTTGATGGGATAGTCGGAGATGGAATCGATGTTCTTCATCGTCCTGACGAGCGATCTGTAGATGATGTCCTCCCAGAAGTAAACCACGCCCTCCCAAGCGACTTTGACCCAGTACAGCGTCGGTGTGTAGTCACGGTTCGTCGTCTTGAGGTTCACCACAACGCGGAAGCGACGGAAAGCGAACGTCTGGATGTGAGCGTTGATCTCCGCTTCTGTATTCCAGTCGCTCGCCCCGGCGACGACCCAAGCCGCACCACTCCAGTAGTACTGATTGACCCCGTTCGAGAGCCGGACATTGTGGCTGGTAACTGTCGTCAAACCGACATGCACGTGAGTCACACCGATCAGCAGCAAGTACCACTTCTTCCAAGCGCCCGGAGTCGTCTCACGTGTCATCACGTAGATGTCGTCATCAGTCGGATAGTGGTCATGGTCGTCGGCCTTCAGCTTGACGACGCTGTTGACGGAATCCAACTCGATCTTCGCGGGGTCGGACAACACGATGTACTGGCGATAGGACTCGCTGAACTCAAACACTTTCGGAAGAAGCTGGGTCCTCATGCTGCCCTCAACGCCCGCGCGATCATCGAGTTCCAGAACAGCTTCATCTTCGCCCGGAGCGCCGGGTCCAGGAACGGCTCGTGGATGAACTTCCGCTCTGGGATGTGAATCGTCCCGCCGCTTATCGGGATGATCGTTCCGCCGGACTTCTTCGCCTTCCTCGCCAGCGCTCGCGCCCGTTCACTCTTGAGGTCGCTGATGTTCATCTTTCCAGTCGTCACCAACCAGAGTAGGAAGAACATCTGTTCCATCTTCGTTGTGACCGTGATCTCCGCGCCTTGGTGCACGATCAGCGCGGTATTGTACGCCTTGGAAGTCCTCAGCACGCCAACGAAGTACACAGACGGCGCAATCCGACGATGTGTAACCGCCTGAAAGAGCCTTCCGCTGTCTACCAGCGGCTTGCTGGAGTCCTTGATCTCAACTGTCATCTCGGCGTTGTCGATGTAGTTTCCGGCCGTGATCCGCTTCCTGATCTCGCGGACCATATAGAGCGCATTTATCCGTGTCGCTAGGTCCGACGCCCGACGAATCTTCGCTTGAGAAACTGGAGACAGTTTCCGAATGTACTTATCCCACCCGCCGACCAGTCTGAGCTGCATCTACCCCTCAACAACCGGCGAGCGGTCGCTGAACGAACACTTCCAGAGCGTGTACCCACTCTGGTCGGGGTAGTGCCCCATCGGGCGAACGGATGTGATATACAGCGTCAGTCCGGTGAGCGACCCAATCTGGATGATGCGGTCCTTTCGCTGAGGGTGGTATCCGGCCGCAACGCACTCTGTCTTTCTGAACAGGACATATCCACTCTCGTTGTCGGAGGGGCCGATGTCGGAGGGATCCATCCCATTGTGAGCGCCCCAGTTCACTTGTGCTGGGAGAGTGTACATGACCTTCCTCGAACCCTGCTTCACCGGCTCGCGGGCGTCCTCATCGTACACGGTCGCGGACTCGTCCAGTCTTTCAACCTTCACAGAGACCGGGTGGATGAGGTTCGGCATCACCATCGCTACACCAGATCGTAAGATTCGGGAACGGCGACCGACATGGGCCCGGTGTACATTCGGACGATCTGAACGATCTCAGGGTCGCCCGTCAACCCCATGAGCCCACTGGAAGCAGTCGTGCTGATTGCGTACTCGATGGAGTGGCCGTCCGTTACTTCCTTCGACACAGGAGCCGAAGGGGCCGGAAGTGCAGGCCAACCAGCATACATCGCCGCCAGCGACTTCGAGATCAGCTTCAGGACCGCCCGCTTGATCAGGAGTGGGGTGGAACCATCCGGTTCCGTGTACCCGAAGTTCCCCACCAATTTCTGGTTCCGTTGCCCCTTGGTGAAGATCGGATACTCGTCCCAAAGCACCTTCTCGAACAGGTCCCGCTTCTCATGCTTGAGCTGCACCTTCGGGTTCTTACGGTCGTCTGGCGTCGTGCGGGAGTTGAACACTTCGTAGTATGCCGGGTCCAACGGTTGGCTTACGGGGTCGAAGTCGCCGTTGATGTACAGAGCACTGACCGTGATAATCGGAACCGGAAGCCAAAGTGTGTCAGCCCCGTTTCCGTCCATCAGGATCGTCAGCGGGCGAGACTCGAACCATTGACGGCAGAGCCGGTCGATGACTTGGCTCCAGAGGTCGATGGCCGCTTGGACTTTCGCGTCTGACGGCGGATCCGGGAGTCCTTCAGCCCTGACTTCCGCAACCGTGATGTACCCGGACATCTTTGGGCCCTCCGCTGATTGCTAGGGACCTTCTTCCACCGGTCCTTGAGGCGCTTTCACCCAGTCGTTGCGTTGCTTCACCCACACGGTCGGAGGGGTGGTGGAGAAGTCGCGGCGTACATCGTTGATCTGTCCTTCGGAAACACCGGGCTTCCCCTCGCAAATCCCATTGTACTTCTTCGCCAGCCTCTGGAGATCAGCGAACGATGAACGAACAATGTCAATCGTTCCCACTTGTTCCTCCTACGTCCCCAGCCCGATGATTTCAGAGTAGCCCGCCGCTCCGGCACCGGCACATGGGACCATGTAGCGCGGCATCATCCCCAGAAGTGTCGGGCCAACATTCGTGATCTCCAGCGGACCCATGTTCACACACCCGGCGTGAGTCGCGGCCGTCGCGGGACCGGCAGCGGTCGCTTCCGTCTTCCATCCCCCGAACAGAGACTTGAGTGCCATCGCGTTGTTTCCATCCTTGCCGATGGCAAACAACCCGCCCAACGCCTCCGATGCGATCATCCCGAACCCCTGTCGGGGCGATGCGGCTGGCTCCGGTTCCGTGTCATCGTAGAAGTTGACCATCCCCGCAAAGCCGCCCGCGTGGATGACCATGCAGGAACCGCAATTGTGCATCTGGCAACCGTCACCGACCACGCCTCCCAAGAAAACCGGGTTCCCTGCTCTCACGAACAGGAACCCGCACGGCGCATCGGGAACCACCCCGGCCGGTGTATCGGTGACGGCGGTAACCATGGCAAGTACGTCGTCCAGAAACTCCGTATTGGGAACGGCCGCACCCAACGCCATGAAGCCGTAGAGCGCCGAATCGTGATTGTACTTCGGTCCGCCACCGAGTCCGTTCCACGGGTCCCAGACACCATCGGTTCCGGCGAACCAAACAGGCGAGTTCACACGACGATGGAAGCGACAGTTGGAGAACGTGACGATGCGCGGGATGGAGTGGATCGTCGGGTCACGGACGAGCTTTGAGAAGTCGCCCTTGTCTGGGCTCGACGCCAGCCGGAACGCCTCGATGGACGCCAACGTACAGTCGCTGACGCAGCCGCTCTTGATCACGACCCCGCCCAACCCTCCGGCGAGCCCATTGAAGTGAACGTCGTCCCGGCGAATGATCACGTCTTCGTCCCAGTACTTGGGTGCCAACAAGATCCCAACCGGGCCATCCAAGTCATCCGCGTGTTCCAGCGCTTCCATGATCGAAGTGAAAGGTGCTCCGGGACCGACCGCCAACACCTGGGTCCCGAACGGGAATGAACCCCTCAGCTCCAGCGCGTTGAGGTTGTGAACGAGGTCGGGCGATGAAGTCCACTCTCGTCCGAACGCCGCGCCGTCGAACCTGTCAGCCTGAATCGGGAAGCCTGGAAGATGATTCATCTCACTCTCCTTCAGAGTCGCCCCTGAACGGTGACTATTCTATCTGCGCGTGGGGTATTGCGCGGCTCGGTCGAAACGCCTCCAACCTATCTTATCAAGGTTGATGCGCACCATCGGCACGGAACCGCCGCGATACACCACCAACGACAGAAGGACGTCATCGGTCTGGAAGTCCATCCGTTCCGCGACTACTTTGTCACTGTCCTTCACGAGTTGGGCGCTCAACGACAGACGATTGAAATGTCGCGGTAGTGGGATGACGTGTTGGACACCATTCCAAACGACCGCTGCGCCTGTGACGGATGACTGGAAGTTCTTGTCGGACTGAGATTCGTCCCAGAGCCTTTGTTGATCCGGGTTCTCCAGGTCGAAGGTGATTGTACGCCCGTCCTGGAGGTTCACCCGGATCATGCGACCTCAGCGGGGCTTCTTGTCCTTGCCCTTCGGCTTCCAGACGGACGAATCATTGGGTGGGAACGGGTCCGTTGGCAGCACGCTGCTGTGCGACGCCGGTTCCATCTTCGGAAGCTCCGGCACCACATCCGGCTTCGATTCCGGCTCGTGCGCCTTCGGCTTCGCCGGTTCCGTCTTGGAACCGGGAACGGGCCGGAAGTCGATTGGCTGATCGGGCGATACGAACCTCAACGGCTGGACGAACTTGTCCTGGCCCAGTTTCCGCAGGACGGTGACCTGTTCGGGCGTCAGGTCGTACACGTAGCCCGGATTGAGGTGGAAGGACAGCGCCTTGCCGCCCACTTCGCCTTCCGCATCGAGCGGAGCTTCACCGATGAACTTGATCCGCATCACTTCACCTTCCTTGCCTTCGGCTTCGCCTTCGGGCGGGCCTTCGGCTTCACCGATTCAGGTTTGGCCTCCGGTGGTTGTACGGGTTCCGGCTTGGGGCTACCCCCAACGGGGACTCCGGCAACCGCCCCTGCCTTGGAAGAGACAGCTTCCTGAGCGGGCTTCGGAGTCAGAACCGGGGCCAGCTTCGGAGTCGGAGCCGGGACGGTGAAGGCCGCATCGACCGTCCCCGTCGTCGTCTGGACAACCTCCGGCGGCAAGACTGAAACCGGAGCGGGCTTCGGGGCCGGTCGCGGCAGCTCGATTGTCGGAGCCGGAGCCGGTTCAACCTTGAAGTAGGAAGACCCGCGAATCAAATCCCAGACATTCGGGTCCGTGATCTGAACGGGCACGCCCCGGTTGAAGGACATCGAGCCGACCGCATATGACGACGGCCCGACCAACGTGACTGTTCCCAACACCCTCGTTCCCATCTACGCACCTCCCTTCGTCGGAAGACTAGTCAATGCTACTGCTGTTGCTGGTTGTAGCGGTAAAGTCCCTTGAAGTCGGAAGCGCGAACCATGACCGCGACCTCACTGGGAGTTGGCGGTGAGGTCGGATTGAGGGTGTTCACGACGATGATCCGTTCCACGCCCCACTCGTTGTTCGGGTCGTTTGCCGCCTGATGTACGGTCTTCAAGACGGCTTGGACCGTGAAAGTCAGCTTCGCAAGGACCACAACGATGCTTTCCATCGGTTTCTCCTACTGGCAGCGATCACGGCTTCGGAACATTCGGGGAGTACACCCCGTTGAAGTCGTCCATCTTGACCGCAACCGCAACCTCACTGGGGTCCGGCGGGCTCTGTGGAGTCTCCGTGTTGAGGACGAGAACCCGATCCACCCCCCAGTCGTTGTTCGGGTCCGAAGCCGCCTGCTTCAGCGTCATCGGGATGGCGTAGACGTTCAGCGTCCGCTTCTTCGTCAGGACGTACATCGACCGTGGAGATGCCGCCATCGGTTTCTCCTATCGCACTTTTCCAGCCGGTCTTACGCAGTCCGAACTGAACCGCACTTTGTTTCCAGCGGGAAAGTGATCGTTGAAGTAAGGGGGACGGAGCGGGCCGAAGCTGGTTGGGGAGAACCTACTTGCAGCCCGCTCCGTCATGGGAAGTCACGGGAGGGTCCGACCCGTGCTAGACGCCGGTGCCGATGTTGACGCCCTTGACCACGGCATCCGTTTCCTCAAGCTGCACGTCCACCTTCAGGGTGATGACGTACTGGTTCACCCGCTTGAAGATGTCGCGATCCTTCTCGATGCGGATGTCGCGGCCGATGGCGACGACGAAGTTGTTGGGGTGCGTCAGGAGCATCTGCGGCTGCGCCTGGTAGGTGAACTTGTAGGTCGCCCCCGGCAGGAGAACATTGGTCACGACGCCGGTGGCGTAGTTCACGGTGTAGTCCACGCCCTCCACGAACGGCGTGGTGGGCGTCGCACCCAGGGTCGCCGGCAGGATCTTCAGCGAGCCGGTGACGAGCGGCTTGTAGCGCAGGGTCACAGTCCCCGGCGCGACGGCCAGCACCAGGTGCTCCACGATCTTCGGCTGGAACGGGAACAGCGGCGCGGACACCATCGGGACGCCGAACGGCGTGAGCACCTGCTCGCTCTGGAGGGCCGTGTCGCCCACCTGCGTCGCGCGGGTGCTGACCTTCTCCCGGTACAGCTGCTCCAGGTCGGGCGAGATGTAGAACCGCAGCTCCTTGCGGTTGCGCCGGAACTTCGTGGGCATCTGGTTCAGCATGCGGCTGAACACGGTGGAACCGATGTTCGCGCCCGCCGCGTCGAACAGGTGCCCGGAGTCGGAGCGCCGGAGCCAGCCGGTCATGAGCGCCATGTAGGCGTCCAGGACGTACTGCGTGGCACTGCCGCCCTCGATGTAGTCGCTCTCCAGGATCGCCGGGCCGGTCGGATCGGCGTTGATGTAGAGGTCCTCCAGGTCGTTGGCCGTCTGCTTCCCCATCATCTGGATGATGTGGTCCTGGAGCGCCGGGCCTTCGAGGTTGATTTCCAGCACGGTGTCGCTGATCTCGAACGGCACGATGATCTCGCGCGGCTGGAGAACGATCTTGCTCGTGCTGATCCCACGCCGGTGCGCCGGGTCACGGGCTTCCGCCGCCGGCATCGCCACACGCTTGGCGAGACCCAGCTTGTTGATCTCCATGGTCTCCGGCTTGAACCGGACGACGCGGGCGTTGTTCTTCATCATCGACTGGTCGATGATGTAGTCGATGAACTTGTCCGCCTGCTCCGGGTTCAGCTTCCCCGCCGCCGCGAGCGCATCAGCGGCGATGAGCGCCTTCTGGACGCGATCCTTGTCGAGCAGTTCCTGATTGGTCGGCATCTTCCTTCTCCTGTCCTTTCCTTCTCCGGGTTCCTGTTCCCGATTCTTGTCCTCAGGCCACCAAGCCTAGAGGATGTTGCTCCAGAAGCCGCCCTGATCCTTCTGGACGGGCTGCGCCGTCGTGTCGGTCGGGGCCGCATTCGGCGTGCCCCGCGACTTCTCCACGTCCTCCAGACGCTTCTTGAGGGTCGTGATCTCGTCCTCCAGCGCCTTGGTCTTCTTGCCGTACTCATCCGAGTCCGGGTAGCCACCGGAACCGTCACGCGGACCGTTCCCGCGACCGTCGTGGGGACCGCCGCCCGCTCCACCGCCCGTGGCCTTCTCCGCTTCCACGCCCAGCTCCTTGAGGATCGTCGGGACCAGCGCCGGATCGATCTCCTTCGCCAGCGTGAGCAGCTTCGTGAGGGCATCCTTGATCACGTCCGTCCTGGCCGACGTAAACTGCTTCGCCTTCTCCACCGGCTCACCGCCGGTGATCTCCAGCTCGCCACCCTCGTTGAAAGTGAGCATGATGGACTTGCGGGTCTGCGACTTCTCTTCCATGCCGCAGGCCTTCGCCGCTTCCACGCACATCTGCGCGATCTCCATCAGCATCGCCCCCAGCTTTTTGGGGTCGGGCGCACCGTACCCCTCCTGCTTCTTGGAGGCGCTGAGGACCGACTTGAGGGCACTCTTGGCGTCGGCAACGATCTTGACGATGTCGCCTTCGGCCTTCTCTGCCTCCATCGGCTCGCCCTCCTTGGGCTTCGCCTTCTCCACCGGCTCGGCCGGAGCAGTCGGCGCGGCCGGGGTCGGCTCCGGCTTCGCTTCGGTCGGCGGGCACGTTTCGGGGTTGCTCTTGTCGTTCATGTTTCCCTTTCCTCCGTCATCGTTCCTTTTGACGACCAGGAACACTTCTTCGTTGGCTGGCCTGTCCACCAACGAGACTTCCTTCACGTCGATGTCCATGAGACGCTGTCTTGTCTCGTGGGACTTGAACTCATTCGGAGCACTGGCCGCTGTCTCGCTCATCTTGTCCTAGTATAGCTGGAAAACTGATCAGGAGGAAGCCGGCAGCTTCGACACCTTCGCCATCCCACCGATGCTGAACCCCGTTACCTCTCCCGCAAGGACGCGCTTCCAGATCTCATCATCGAACACCTTCACGGACATGACCCAAGAACCTTCCGGGATCAGTCGGCCGCTGATCGTCAGCGGCGACGGCGCGATGTAGGACTCTACCACTTGGAGGTTCCGCCCCATGTCCCTGTGCATGTACCCAACGGTGTTCCCGCGCCGATAGTTCAAAAGGAAGTTGTACGCAGCCTTCTCGATGACCGGCGGGGAAATGATGTCACCCTGCGCATCAGTCGCGTCGGGCTTGAGAACGACAGCCGTGACGATGCGCTGCTCCTCGTTGCGCTTCAAAATCGGGAGGATCACAGCGAGTCGCTTGTTGAGAGCCTCACTGTCGAAGATCTGCTTGGCGGGCTTCGATACCATCCAGGCACGTCCCTGTGCTTGCGCAGGGCCTCCCATTCCTACGGGCACGAACTGGAAGATCCAACGACCATCCAGAACGCTCCCGTTGAACTCGAACTCCTTGTAGTGCTTGTCCTGGACTCCGGCCTTCCAGTCAAACTGATCACGGATGAAGAACCGGCTCCAAGCGCCGGAAGTCGAACCGACTGAGCCCGGCGGGAACGCCTTGGGCGAGCCACGACCGATTCCCATCCATGCGAGCGGCCCACGCACCGGAACTTCCGCCTTGGATACATCGCTGAGTTCATCTTCCCTGGCCGTCTTGAAGTTCATCAGGATCTTGGAACCCGGAGGCAGCTTCCCTTCAGCCATGAGTCTGAACTTGTTCCCCTGGAACTGGTTTCCAGGAGTGAAACCCTCGCCGCCTTCCCAGTAGTCTTCTTTGCCGGGACGCATGCGGAAGTCGGTGTGAATGGAAACCGGACGCGCGAGAGCGAGCAGTTCCTGATCGGGCTTCGACAGAGACTCCGGGTCAGCGCCCTTCAAAGCGTCGGACAGGTTGCCGCTTCGGCCGTCCTGCGCTTCCTTGTATGCGGGCGCGATGTTCTTCCCGGCCATCTCGCTGAGGCGGTCCAGCTGGGCCGGAGTGAACATGACCGGGTCCCAGCCGAAGTCGTGCGTCAGCTTGACCTGGAACTCTTCCAACCCGCGCTCATGAGTCTGTAGGATTCCTGTCCCTTCGTCACCTTCCTGGAATGACAACGTCCCTTCCGCCTTGACCAGAACGTCGAACAGCTCGATGTCGAGTCCCTTCGACACAACCTTGTCGGCGCGAAGCCGGTCCAGCACATCTGGGCTCGCCTGAAGGACGTTCGCCTTGTACGCCCGCTCGATGATCGAGCGCACACCTTCCGCCTTCATGCTTCCCGTTTCGAGGTCTTCCACGCGGGGAACGACGGTGGTGACGGTCCAAGTCTTCGCGTCCTCATCGTAGCGCGGGATGACTTCCTCCGCACTGAGCGTCAGGATGTCTCCTGGCTTCGCATCGACGTTCGTGTTGAACGTCTTTCCCATCTCCCGTAGCTTCCCGGATTCGTCGGTGTACCCCACGAAGTAGTTGTACGTCTTGGGCGAATCCTTCACCGGCTTCCGGTCGATGACCTCGACTTTCAGCTCCAGGAGGTTCTTGATCTTCGCCCAGCCTGTTGTCTTCCCGTCCAACGGGTAGTCAGTCGTGACTACCTTCACGACAGCGCCTTCGCTCCCCTGTTCGGCGCTCGCCTTCTTGATGGCGTCCATCAAGTCGCCCTTGGACGACACCAACCTAGCACGGCTGATCTTCAGGTGCTTGAAGTCGTGACCGGCGAAAAGCTGGCTGAGACGCTTGCGCATCTCTTCCCAGGGAAGCGTGTGTAGGTCTTCGTCCCCCAAATACAAGATGTGGAAGACGCGACCGACAATCCACGCCTTCTTCCCGCTGGGAGTCGTGAAGGTCCCGTCCTCAGCGACTTTCGTGTTCTCAGAGATCAACCCACTCAGCTCGACACGCGGGACAACGGTCCCGTCTTCGTAAGTTGCCCCCAGGTCCATGTCGAGGATCACGGGCTTTCCAATCGCCTTGAGGTCGTTGACGATGGGCACGAGCTGTTCGCTGCGGTCGTTCTTGCTGTCCTCAAAGTAGACCAGCGTCCCCTTCCCGTCACTCTGCGCAACGGTCCTGTAGCCGTTGTACTTGATCTCGACTGCGAGCCGCGTCCCTTCCTCGATGAAAGGCTTTGCCCACATCTCCCAGAAAGCGTCTGGCGTGAAGAACTCGTGCTGGGTGTAGCCACTTCCGGTCTTGAGGGGCGTGAACGCCTTGAGCGGCTTGAGAGCGGCTTTGGCTACCTGTTCGACGCGAAATGCCGGACGCTTCACGGCAACGAGGTCGAACAGCTCGATGTGATCATCGTGAGGACCGAACGGGTTGTAGATGTGGTGTACCTTCTCGTGAACCTCCGGCGGTAGCAAGTTCCTGAAAGCCAGCTCCATCCCACGAATCGGCTCCGAAACGCGCCACACGATGTCGATGTCGCGCGGATCGGAACGCTTCACCGTCCCGCCAACCAGAGACATGAAGCCGGGGATGATCGTGAAGTCCTGAAGGTACGCCGTGACTGGCGACGTGTCTGTGCGATCCTTGTCGATGACGACGACTGCCTTGTTGGAAGTCGTCCGGTGGAACTCGATGGCTTGGCCTGGTACAGCATCCAAGACGACTTTGCGGAGGTCGTCCAAAGTCTTGAACGTGTGGCGGTGCGTCGCGTCCCGACGAATCCCAAGCGGGATGAGATGAATGGACTTCCGCGCCGCGACCCGTACAGCTTCGTTCAGCGCCTTCTGGAAGTCCTGTACATGCTCCAGAACGTCCATTGAGAACGTGACGTCAAACGCGCCTTCCTTGTATGGGAGGTCAGCCGCGTCCCCGAAGGAAGCCTCCAACCCGGCGTTGCGACAGACGGACACGGCGTGGTCGGACACCTCAACGCCCTGGGCTTCGATTCCACTCGCCTTCAGGACTTTCAACGCACGACCAGTTCCACATCCGATCTCCAGCACGTTCTCCAACGCCACTTCCGGGAACTGCTCCGACACTCGTGCGAAGTCGGAGGCAAAGAGCCTGTCGATGTCCGACAAACCATTGTAGTAGTCCACGTTGTACGGACTCTGCTCGCCCATGAACTTCCGCGTCTTCGAGCGAAGCGAAGCCTGATCCAGCTCATCGTGAGCGTTGTGATCAATCCCACGGCGCTCCATCTCCGCCACTACCAACGCGTGGACCTTCAGGAACTCCGGTCGCGTCAGTCTCAAGCGCCCAGCATTCGCCAGATCCCAAAGTTGGTGTAACCGAAGATGGATGCTCCCGATCTGATCGTCGGACTCTCCGCGCAGGACTCGCGGCGAGGACAGGACCGCCGACAGTTCAACCTTCACGCAACTCTCAATGACCTCCGGCTCGAACTCCTGGATCTTCGGAACCAGCATTGTCTCCTGCTCCATCGAGTCCATGAAACTCGTGGACAGGATCGCCGGGTTCTTCTTCCCGTCCGTGAACGCATCCGTTCCGATGGCGCCCTTCTTGATGGCCTTTTTGCGTTCATCTTCCAGACGCTCGTACAGAGTCCTGATGGTCTTCTCGATGGAATCGCGCCGGGACTTGATTGCCTTCATCAGCTCCGGCCCGCTGTACCGGAGCTTCCACGGAGGGCGTTTGGCGTCCAACTTCTGTAGCGACGCATCGATGTATGGCCCGACAAACTCTTCCAGTTTGGAATCACTGATACCAGCGATCTTCGCTACGTCCCCTTCCAGTTCCTCCCAAGTGGCGTACTCAAACAAACGCCCGCTGGCGATGGAACGATAGATGATCTGGTAGCTGTTGAACGTGTACACGCTGGGGGTGAGTTCAGGGTCGATGAGGAAGTCGTCTTCCCCATACAGATTGAATGTCTCTCCCTCATAGTCGATGTAATACAGCTTCCCGTTATTCCCACGGATGATGTTCCTCATCCACAAGTCCGGGAACGACACGAGGTAGTTGAAGCACTGTTGCTTCTGGATGTCCAGCAGGTCGGGCCTCGCAAGCGCAACGACTCTCTTCCCTTCCTCCGACAAGGTCTTCCCCTCAACCCAGTTTCGGAAGGTCCCAAACAGCTTCCCATAGAAGCCGATTCGATGAAGCGGAATCGGCCGCCCCACCACTTTCGCTAGATTGGAAGCCGCAATACATCCCAAGGCTTTGTGTACCGTTGTGGGCTTGAAGAAGTACCGCTTCCCAGAACCGTCTTCCAGCACTGCCTTCTTCACCTTCTCTCCTGGGAGGCTTCTTGACAGACGCTTCATCGAATCGGCATCGTGAGGGAAGGCAAATGAAGGGTAAGTGGCCGTGATGGTGTCCGCCAGCCGCTTCTCCATGTCTTGATTCTCAGTCTCCATCGCGCCCTCCTACGGGGTCAGCTCCGCCATCTCCCCAGGTGTGATGAACTCGGTTTCTTCGGAGATGTCAACTGTACAGCGACAGTGCATGTGGAACGGCGGATACCCCAATCCCGCCTTGATGAACTTGGAAGCCCCACTTCCGCCCGGCCCGCGAGCACCGGTAAGCGTTCTCATCGCCGCCATGCTCCTTACCCAAGGGTGGAGTGTCGAGCGGATTGCGCCCGCTGATGCTCCGACTTCGGAGCGCATGTGGTTGTAGGCTTCGTCCACTGGCATGGCTGTGCCTTCCGAAGCCATCGAGTAGCAAGTCTCGCATGTCCGCTCGTCCAACGGGTTGACGATAGTGTAGTGCGTAGCTCCGACACCCCTCAAGGCACTCAACTGTCCGTTGACGCGTCCCACGGTCGCCGCGTTCGCTGCTACACCGCTCCAGTACTCTCGCGCCGACCCACTCCAACCGACTGGGATGCGAGAGTACGGCCCAGTGAACGGATCACTGGGATCATATCCATACTCCCTCGTCATCACATCTTCCAGTTCCTGCGCCGCCCGCTCTGGGTCACCGCCAGTCTGGATCATCGCCTCGTTAGCGATTCGCCTCACGGCTTCGGACAGGTTCCTGTCGTAGTGTTCTCCGGCCCAGAACGTCAGGTCATCGGCAAGAGCCTCTACAGCCTCGTCATCGATCAGCTCGAATGAAGCGCGGAGCGACGGGTTGGGCTCCCACTTCAGGACTCGCACGGGAACAAAGTCATACCGCAGTGTCCCCTTGTACTTCCCCTGGACCTTCTTGTTCATTGCGGAGATGGCTAGCCGGTACGCTTCCTTCATCATCTCGCGGAAGAAGGGGCGAACCTCGTCATCGAACCCGACGAACTGGGAACGAGCAGCGGCGAGCGCCGCGTCAACATCCTTCTGTCTGACCGGGTTTGGCGCGGCGCGAATGATGGTGGATGCGGACTTCACCGCCTTCTTGGAGCGGGCAGCCCAAGCCTTGATAAGCTGTTCGCGGAGCCTGTTCTCCAACAGGATCATCCGCTTCCACTCTGGGAGCGCCGTCGCCTTGAACAGCACGTCTTCGACGGCCGACAAAAGCCGGAGCGCCTTCTCACGCGGTACAGCGTTGAAGTCGATGTTGGCGAAACGACTATGGGCGAGGGTCTGTGTGACCGTCGCCGGGACGATTCTGCCCTGGCTCTCGCAAACGTCGCACACGACCTTACGCCCCCGCCCCCGCCACCTTCACCGGAAGCAGCGGCTTCGTCGCTTCCGCCTCCGCAACCTTCGCTTCCAACCGCTCCCGGATTCCCATCAGGTCCTTCAGAAGCACATCGGCATCGGCGTCCGGTCCCAGCGCCTTCATCGCCATCACTTGCGCTCCGGGCGTCATGGGCGCGGTGTTCTTGACCCGCTCCGCCAACTGGAGCGTCAACGGAACGTCGGGGTCCATGTCCTTCCAGTTCTCCGGGAACTCCCGACCCATGATGTCCTCAATGATGTAGCGGGCGATGCGCGGCGTCATCCCACCGGTCTTTTCGGCCGCGATCAGGACCTTGATCAAGTCCTCATCGTCCGTGATGTTCGGTCCCATCGACTGGAACTTGTGGTACTTGACCTCCAGGAGTGGGAAGAGCTGGTGGTTCATCCAGAAGTCGAACTCCAGCCGCTCCGGCGCAAAGACCTGCTCGTCAGCCAACTTCCGACTGGTTTCCGCTGTCGAACGATTGTACGTGTCCGACCGGCCGACAAAGATGGGAGGGAGCCGGAACGCTTCGCGGACTTTGGCACGGTTGTTCTCCCCGAAGGCCTGGAACAGCTGGTCCTGGGTCTGGGCTTGCGCGACCGGCTTCACATCGATCTTCGCGTTGCCCGATCCTTCCCCGGCGTCATTGGCGAAGGGACTGGCGGCTTCGATGATCAGAATGCGGCTGTAGTTGTGGGAACCCTGGATGTGGGTCTCCACATAATCCTTGATCCGTTGGATGGAACCGTCGCTCAGCTCGCCGTTGGAAACGGCGATGATCATCGACGGGACGTTGTTGTTCCGAAGGGTCACGAAGTTGACGTTGTCCGCCTCGCGGTCCCCGATGATCGTGATCAGGTTCCCGATCCACCGTGGGATTCCGTAGGGTGAGCGGGGACTGTAGATTCGGAAGTGGACAACAGGCGTTGCGAGCGTGTACTTCCCCTCCGCCAGTTGTTCCGGCGTGAGGACGTTCCCAGTCAGCGCATCGATGGGGCGCGGGTCTTCCAGTTCCTTGAACCAGATCGGCTTCGTGTAGATGGTCCTCACGATTCCGTCCGTCCCAAGACGAGCGAACTGAACGAAGCGCCGGAACCGCTTGCGGTTCAGGACTTCTTCAATCTTGACGCTCCCGTCCGACTGTAGCACCATCCGACGCTGCCTGTACTCCGTGTACTCCGCGTCCTGGACGGAGAGGCGCATCTGGTAGCTGGGAATGTGGACAAGCTGGTCAATCTTCCCAGCACCGTTCTTCACCACTTCGGTGTAGGCGTTCCCGGTGATCTCCAGGTCACGCCGGATTCGACGGCGCCACCCCACGAAACTCAGGTCCCCGCAGAAGTGGGCAAACAAGTTCTGTAGCCAGACTTGTTCAGCCGCAACGTTGGTCTTCACGTCGGGCGGGATGTTCGGCATCTCGACAGGGACGCGGCGAACAAACCGATGGCCGAAACCATCGATGTTCACCTCCATGGACGAAACGCACTGCTCCAGGATCGTACTGTTCTCCGGGAGCATCGCCATGATCAGCGGGTCGAAGGGCGGGACGATGATCCGCCCCTGGTTGATGAGCCCGCTGAGGTCGGGGTCCTCCAACTCGACATTGGAGCGCCCGGCTTCGGTCGCTCCGGGTGCTTGGTCGAGTTTCACGACGAAGCCCTTGAGGATGACCTCACGCTGGTTGCGACGCTCGACCATTTCCGTCTTCTTCGCTTCGTCGTCCATCTTCATTCCTCCCACGGGTCCGGTCCAGGGATGTTTCCGCAACCGGGGTGGTGATCAGCGATTCGACTCCCATCTGGGAGTTCTGCCTCGCACATCATCCTGTACTTGTAGCGGACTCCGCTGTAGTAGGTTCGGAACCCTTCGTCAACAACGCAGTCGCCTTGGTTATACGCGGCGATGTACTGAAGGTCGTGGACTGGGCTAGTGGAAGTACGACACATTGCTATGTGTTCACTGATCTCCTCAATCCCGATAGCGATGTTGATCTCATCGCGGGCTGCGAGATTCATACGCTCCCGGTAGCTGCTAGGCAACTCAATCAGGTTGTCGCTGACACCTGGAAGGTAGTAGCGGACCTGTCGGCCCGCTCCTGCGTTCGCCGGTAGGATCTGGAACAACCCGATTTCACGCGCGCAACAGGTGTCGAACGTGATCCGGCGGTCGTTCTCCGCTACAATGCGAGCGGGCCGTGTGACGCTCCGGGAACCGTCGTGGGACTCCCAGGTCAAACGCCGGTCGCAAAACCCTTCGCGCTCTGTTCGAGCTGTCACACGCCCAACGTCCATCGTGTGAAGACAGGCGTTTCCGATTGACCCATTCCCGATGTCTCCCAGGCTGTACTCCTTCTCAGCGACAGCGACGGTCAACAAACAGTCAACGCCTTCTTCCCCGCAGGAGTACGCAAACATCTCCGACCATCGGGAAAGCGTTTCCTGCGCCGCATCCCTGATCTGTTCGCAGCGGGCAACACGGGACTCTGCAACGGAATCGCAGGCCGTGTCCTGCCAGTTGGAATGAAAGACGAGCATTGCGTAGTACAACAACTGGGAAACAGTGTACATCTGCCCCTCCTACAACAGCCCCGGCTCAGCACGCCGCGTCCGTTCCTTGAGACGCTTCCCCTTCAGCCCGGTGATGGCGAAGTCCAGAGCGTCGAACAAGTCGCGTTTCCCATGAGGGAACGACACGAGCCTGTCGATGAGTTTCTGGTGGTGGGGCATGAAATGGATTCGGTGCTGTTCGAAAATGGGAGTCAGTTTCCAAGCCCTCGTGACTTTGTCTTTGTGTGTCAGGACCGGCCTGATAAGCCACGTTGGGTGCTTCTTCTTCAGTTCCCCCGGCTGCGCCTTCTGATAGGCGTTCGCCTCGATGAACGCTCCGATGATGGAACGCTCGAAACGCCGGTAGGTGTTCTCAATGGACTCTTGCTGGGCGCTGAACGACAACCTCTGTTCAGTGAAGTCCAGAACCCAGAGGTGTTCTTGTTCGTCTTCTCCTACAACGACAGTAGCGAAGAAGTCGTGTTGTTCGCCTTCCCCGATGGCGAGGTCTACGCCGACTGCAACTCTCAGCCGTTCCAGCGACGGGTACTGATCCGATGGAACAACATCGCAGTCGTCATAGCTGAATATCTCGCCCTTCATCGCCTCCGTGTCACATTGGTACTGGGAGTTGAAGATGATCGGTCCGGCATCTTCCCGGAGTTCATGTAGGTATGGCGTCTTGAACTTCTCCGGGTACACGGACTGATCGTTCTCATCAAGCGCCGGGATGACCAGCGTCTTTCCCCTGAACTCGTGGTCTTGAAAGTGCTGGTACAGATCTTCGTAGTGGTAGCGCGTACCCAAGATGTGTATCTCGCCCCGGTGATCCACGACCGGATCGGGAGGCATGATACACGGCTTGAACACCTTGTAGTACCACGTCTTGATGGACTGCCGCTGATGGTCGGTTCGGCTGTTCGACTCGTCCAGGAGGTCATCGCCAAAGCCAATGTCGTAGTGCTTCGACGCGACGGCCGACCCGACACCGACCGTTGCTACAGTCGGTTCCTTCGCGTTCCGCGTCCTTGGGCGAACTGCGATGGAACGCTCGTCCCACTGTCTGTCCCCCACGTAGTCCCCAAAGATGTCGCGCAGCTCCTCGTTAGACTCGAAGTGCCCCTTGACCTCTCCCAACATATCCTCTGCGTTCTCAGCAACCTTCGATGCGAGAATCACATGGATGTTGGGATTCTTGAGGATCACGTGAATCATCTTCGCAATCGTCCCGATGGTAGTCTTCCCGGCCGTTCGGAACGCCAGCGTCAATGACTGTGGATTCTGAAGTTGGTGAACGATGATGGGGTAGTGTACACGCGGGTGAACGGTGTATCCCAGCACCAGTTCCGCGAGCACATCAATCCTGTTCCGCTGGAGAACCGCTCGCCGCACCCACTCCTTGTAGGCTTCCCGCCCCCTGTGTAGCAGAGAGATCAGCCCGTCTCTGTTTTTCGCTGAGACTACAGCCGAGGATGCGGCTATTCGATTCTCGACAGCGGCGGCTCCGGTCGCCATCGCTTCACGGTCAGTCGTTGCGCGGGTCGAGCCAGAAGCCCGCGACTTCGGCGCTGGCCGGGGCTCCGGCAGCGTTGATATTCACGGAGATGAAGAACCGGCGACCCTTGATCGGGAACTGGACGGCCATCGCGCTGGAGGCTCCAACCGCGAACGTGATCGGGCTGGATTCGCTGATGAACGCGCCCGCCAAGTCCGACCAGTACAGAACCTCGAAAGTCACGCCCCCTCCGGCCCCCACCTTCAGGTTCGCCAGACCCTCATCGTAGCCGCTCCCGTTCACCCCCATGTTCTTGTCGGTGACTGGGAGCGCGTCCACCGTTGTGACGGCGTCACGGTGGAGTCGGAAGTCCGGGGACGTTCCGATTTGGCCTGTTCCTGACATGTCTCTGCTTCCTTCCTTCGACTGTCGCCCGGCTCCGGGCGGGGGAGCCGGGCGACCGTCTGATGCGTTGGCCCTGAGCCGTCAGGCCTGGGCTACTCGAAGCACTCGTAGCGGACCAGCTCGCCGGTGACGTTCATGTCGCCGTCCGTCCCCAGCCGGAACCCGTTGGCGAGGGGCGTGATGGCGTTGGACGCCACGAGCGCCCCGGTGCCGGCCGCGACCCGCTTGAAGCCGCTGCCGTCCGCCATGCCCTCCTGCCACTCCATCTCGTCGCCGCTGGACACGTTGGTCAGCTTGACGCGACTGGGACGAAACCCGACCTTCTCCACGTCCACCGCAACGCCGGTGGTGCCGTAGAACGCCCCGTGCATGATCTTCCAACCGCTCGCCATGATCCATTCCCTTTCCCGCCCACTCTGGGGCGTCCCTGGAGTTGCGAACGATGCGCTTGACGGTTCCGTCCGGTCGCTGCTACCGCCCTCAACCTCGCGGTCCCTGCGGCTCCTGCCGCTGGTCGCACCGTCTGGGGGCAGCCAGGGCTGCTCCCCGATGGAACGATTCTAGTCTGGTTCGCTGACTGAAGATAGTGAAGAAACGTCGGGCGGTGGAGTGGCTGGCTTCTTTCGTACAACTACATGACGGGTCGCTCCGGCGTGCGCTCCCTTCGCTTTGGCGAGCCCGCCCGTTGTCTTTGGATTGATTGAGCGGGTCCGCTCTGTCGAAGCCGTCTTGGAAACAACAGCTCGCACCGGCTCCGGGAGCGCCGTCATCGGCTTCACTTCCAGCATGTCGCGTTCACCATAGCGGGACATTACCGCATTGACCGCTTCCAACTGCTCTGAAATCTTGGAACGCAGGTCGGCGTCAGTCATGTCTGCGACGGCAATGCCCGCGATAATCTGGTGGCGCTCCGGTGCTTTCTGTATCAGCCCCATCTGCTGTCCGGTCTGAAGGATTCGGTCGATGGCTTCGGACTTCGCCCGCGCCGCACCAACGACTGCCTGGGGCTGGTTCCCGTTCGTCCACTTCTTGATCAGCTTGTCGAGGTCCCGGATGACCCCTTCTTGTCGCAGACAGTAGTCCAGGTACACCTTTTCCGGCGACTTGTCGAGCCGTTCCACCCGGTCTTCGGTGTACATCTGTTCCAGCAGCTGGTGGTATTCGGCTTCGGACAGTTCCATGTCCTCCATGATCCTGGTAGCAGCGGTTCCGGCCGCGAGTTGGGCGCGGATCGCCGCTACCAAAAACTTGGAAGCAGGAAGTTTCGACTTCGCGGGTGGAGGTTTCACAGAGTCACCCCGAGATGACCATGACCTTGTCGGCCTTCCAGCTGGACGTTGCCTTCACAGCGTAGAAGGCATTCCCCTGGGGATTCACGCCGTTGGGCTGCTTCCAGACGAGCCGTTCCGCGCTGGAGCCAAAGTGGGTGCGGCAGGCGAACCCGACTTCCTGGGAAGTCAAGTTCCGCTGGCGCTTCTTCAGCTTCTTGGCGTAGTAGAAACACGGGGAGTAGAAGTGAACCAACCCCACCATGTCGTCCGGTGGCGCAACAACAGTGGACGGGGACGGACGAAGAAGGGACTTCACGAGCCCCAACAGCCCTTCCGGGAACTTGTTGATTCCCATGAGGATGATGGCTTCGCGGCGCAGCTCCCGTTCGTCCTTCACTTTCGGATTCGGGTCGCGCTTCCCGCCGTTCATCCAGTCCGGGTTGATGGGTTGGCTGTACCCGCGAATCATTGCGGTGAAAGACCTGAAACGAGGGTACAGCATGGCGAAGCGGTTGATCATCGTCCACATGACCGCCAACCCCTCGCGGTCCACGTCACAGTCGCCGCCCGCCTCGCCATACAACATCCGGGCCGACCACTCGATGTCGGCATTCTCGAATGTCGTCAGTTCCTTCCCACCGTAGACCACGATTCCGTTCGGCATCACGCCCTCCTGCGGTCGCCGTTCGCCGGGCGACCCTGCGGCCGGTCGTCACGCCGGTCACCGTTCAGCTTCGGCTTCGACAGCACTTCCATCTTGCGCTCCAGAACGTCCAGACGCTCACCGTAGGCCTTGTTGATCACGAGCAGCGCATTGACCTTGTCCTTGGTCGCCTCCTGGCGACTCTTGGCGGCGGTGATCTCCGTCCCGGCGGTGTTCAGCCAGCCCCTGACCTTCTGGGACAAAGCCTCGTGCTCGTCGTACAGCTTCTTGAGCCGCCGCTCCCACTCACCGCGTTCGAGGTCGAAGCGGCCCCGGCACTCCCCCTCCCACTTCGCCAAGGACTTCTTCAGCTCCTTGTCGGCCGTCGCCAGGTGTTCCTTCAGATCACCCAACGACTCCCCCAGCGACTCCAGACACTCGATCAGTTCAGCGTCCGTCAGCGGCGTCGGTGGCGGCTGCGTCACCCCCTCCGGGGGGTTCGGCTCCTGTACCTCCAACGTGAATGCCTCGCTCGTTGCGGGCTGTGGTTCGGTGGTCCCTTCCTGCTCCGTGGTTCCCATCGTCTTCCTCCCATCTCCCTCATCGCAGAGGGCGTTCAAGCGTAGCCTAGCGAGGGTCGCCCAACCCCGGCCCCGGTAGCAATGAGGATTCGCCGGGAGATGGGCGGTAGCAAGTCCGTTCTTGCTCGATCAGATAACAACGGTCCCATTTACAACAGACGAGTGCACGAACCCGTACACCGTTCCCACAGTGTTCCTCCGGGACTGGCAGACGAATGGCATCCGCCATCTCCGCTTCGTACCCCAAGCGGCACGGATTTGGGCCTATCGTGGGCTGCGAGATGTTCTCTTGTTTCAGGACGGTGTAGCCGTTCGATTCGAGCCAAGTTTTCGTGTCTGGCCGTGAACAACCGACAAGAATCAACAGAGCGATCCAACGCATCTTGAAGCTCACAGCGAGTGATTCATCTGCCAGGCAGAGCGGAGCTGGGAAAGTCGGGAACAGGAAGGCGACGAAAGATGCCCACGACTGTATCCGTAAGTCGTTGGGAGGCTAACGACGACGGCGCGGAACATTTCCACCTTCACCTTCCCAGCTCCGTTCCGACTGACACGCATCGTTCCCTCATTTCCGTAGCCTAGTGTGTGGTTGTTACGCGGTTCTGGACCAGAAGCACCCCACGAGGGGTGCGATTACACCGACACTTAGGAGGCTTTTCCCCCTTCGGAGTGTTCGCCGTCGCTCCACACCGCATACAGCGGTAACGATCCGTCTCACTGTCGCCTCCGGCCCAAGCCCAACGTCCCTTCTTCGCCACGTTCGCCTCCTCACCCAGCAAAACCGGGTGTAAATGAAGTGCGGGAACCCTTACCTCCCGCACCTGAACTGCTGTATCGGGCCAACTTTCGCAAACTCCCATCATCCCGCTGGTAGTCTAGCTGTGTTCGATGGGATAGAGCTGATCGGCGTAACGTCGAAGTACCCAAGCCGACTTGAAGATTCCTACGGTGATGGGGTTCCCGTGCTTCACAAACTCCGCGAGAGCAGAGATCAGCTCCAAGTAGATGGACGCAACACGAATCAGTAGACAGAAAAAGCGCAGTCCGAAGCTGAAGATTCGTTTCATCCGTCTGTTCCCTCCCCTCCCTTCGTTTCCTTCTTCCCCTTCTTCCCTGCTTCTTCGTCCTTCACGAACGCCGCAGCCAGCACAGCAACGAGGTCGGTCGCATCCGCTCCCGTTTCGGCCGGGACAAGTGCCTTGTAATCGTCGCGGTACACGATCAACGCGCCGGTCCCGCGCTTCCCGTTGATCATCCCCACGTAGGGACAGACGCCGACAACAGCACCGTGTCGGGCGATGTCGCCGCGAATCGTCTGCGTGAGCGCCTTCCACCCTTCGTCCTGTTCTTCCGTTTCCACCGTCGTCCTCCATCCGAAGTCTAGCCGGTTCCCACCAGCTTCGGACAGAGCATCACTTGCGTTTCTTCAGCCGGTCGAACCAGTACACCGCTTCCCTGGGCGGGAGTGGACCGTACCGCCTCACCTTCCCGTTCTTCTTCGTGACGACCACGTACCAATCGGTGGCTGACTTCGCGTGGACCGTAACACTGGCGTACTTCACCAGCCCTTCCCCTTCCCCTCGCGCTGCCGCTCGATGGCGTTCTTCCCCAGGAGATACAACGCGAAGACGATGGCAGCAAAGGCGAGCGGAACGGACCACTTGGAGTCAGTCCAGTGGTTGAGGGCCCACTCTGCGTACCCCTCGCGCCCCTTCCAGTCCTGGAACAAAGACTTCGGCGCGACTGCCAACAGCACACCCGACCAGATTGCGCGAATCTCGCGCCGTCGCTCCGGCGTGATCTCCTTGAACCCCCTCATCGTTTCCCCATCGTCAGCGACGGGCCGTTCAGGACCTTCACGAAACCCGCAACCAACTCACTGGGAATGAACTGGAGCGAAGCCGGAGTGTAGGGAACGTCGGGATCGTGCGTCTGGCGAGCGAAGTACACGCCCGCCCCATCCGGCCGCTTCCAGACGCCGAAGGTCTGAGTGACCGTGTACTCGTTCATCGGATCGGTAAACGTGGCCGTCGCCTCCGCATCCGGCGGGTTCGCCTTCGTCCAGAGGATGTCGCTGTTGCGCGACCGCCTCTGGAGTGCCCGATGCGCCTTGATCCATCCGTCGATGTTGTCGGACAGTACGCGGGCCGGGGCTGTACGGGGCTTCTTCGGGGTCGTCATCGTCTTCCTCCCTTCGGCTCCAACAGGTACGGCTTCCACTCCGAAGCCGGGAGCCCTTCACGAACCGCCTTCAGAACGTGTGCGGCTTCCGCTTCCCGAAGTCCGCAAATGGAACACTTATCCGGGGGCGGGAACCACTTCAGTTCCTCAAACTCGAACGGTCGGCCGCACTCCTCACAACACTTCAACGCTGGCATTCGCTTTCTCCACACCCAGTCCACGATAAACAAACGATGGGAGCTGCACAACGCCCTTCCTCATGGATCTGGTAGGCGTGCCGGACACATGTACCAGTTGCGCTGGAATCGTGCTCGATGTAGCAGAACCGGCAGACACCGCAAGTACGAGCCCTGCGGGGCTTCCATACAAGCCGCCCCTCCGCGATGGTCATCAGGACGACAAGCCCGATGACGCAGCCTGCTATGGAAACAAATATGAGTAGCGCGACAGCAAACACCCCAGCTGCAGTCATCTCTCGCACTCCGTGTGGCAGTGTCCGTTCAAGTCGGAGTTCCAGAGCGTC